>Ga0265331_10000082_pt1 | contig 133041 bp, 119 predicted proteins | sample 41923metaG_FD_202088 | JGI IMG/M metagenome (GOLD analysis project Ga0265331, IMG submission 202088) | Rhizosphere microbial communities from Carex aquatilis grown in University of Washington, Seatle, WA, United States - 4-19-23 metaG | ecosystem: Host-associated > Plants > Roots >... | reverse complement strand
AGGCCGCGCAGGCGTCATGAAGCCCGGTCAGGAGGCGGTCGAGAATCAGCACGCCCACCTTGAATCAGAAAGCCGTGCCCGCGAAAACCACAAATCGCCGCCAAAACCCAGCCATTTAGAATTGCTGATGCGTCCCTCAATATCGTAGCGGACAAGATCGCCCGTGCGGTACCATCGGCGTCCGTCGCGAACGGGACAGGCCGTCGCGGTGTCTTCCGGGCGACCAAGATAGCCGATCATGATTTGTGATCCGCCGATCCACAACTCTCCTGCTTCGCCTGTGCAGGTGATGACCTCGCCGTTTTCTCCGACAACTCGGATTTCGACTCGTGGCAACGGGCCACCGATCGGATAGGTGTCCACCCGATCCGGCTCAGGCCGTTCGATCGTGTGTGTCAGACACACGATCGTAGCTTCCGTAGGTCCATATGCGTTGATGATCCGAGCAAAAGGAAGTTGCGTTACCCATGCATCGATCAATCGCGGATCGCACACTTCCGCTCCCGTCATCACCATCTCGAGGTCCGGAAATTCGTTACCTCGAACGTGTCGCCCGTTGTCGGACAACAAGGCAAGAAGACTGGAGACCGCTATCAGATGAGTGATCTTTCCGCGTCGGAGCACGCCCCGCATTGCTGGACCGACTTGCGCGCCGCGATACTGCCAGACGAAGGCTCCGAGCGACAGCGGGAGAACGGTGTCTTCGATCGAGACGTCGAAATGAAACGGTGCAAGCGATAGGACTCGTGAATCGGGCGTCAGTCGAAGGACATGATTGTGATTGGAAAAATAGTCGAGCAGGCTGTCGTGAGAAATCACGACGCCCTTCGGTGCACCCGTCGATCCGGAGGTAAATATCACATAGGCCGGTGCGTTCCCGGCGATCTCCGGCAGAGGTAGATCTTCAGCCGCCTCGGCCACCGCTAGATTTGTCACTTCCTCGAATGTGAAATGCGGTGTGCTTCCGATGATGGCGGAAACTTTGGTCAAGGTCGCGGCGGCGGCAATCACCGCGCCAATATCGAGCTGACGCATCTGGGCAAGGAGACGTTCGCTCGGATTGTGGGCGTCGATCGGAACGTAGACGGCGCCGGCCTTCCAGATGGCGCCGATGACAGCCGGCACGATCGTGCGCTTCTCCGACAGGACGACGACGTGCTTTCCGGGCGCAACGCCAACGCCCTTGAAGCGAAGCGCAAGCCCTCGCGCGACGGTTTCCAGTTGACCAGCCGTCAGCGTCGTTTCTCCGTCATGGAGAACGACTTTGTCCGGTGTGTTCTGCCCGAATGCGAATATGCGGGCGAGAGGGACGCGAACACCGTGGTCGGCGCCTTGCATTGGGTCCCACATCCATTCGGGCACAAGCGCTGAGGTCATGAGTTTCGAACCTCCGGTGAATCGAGTTCCAGAAAAAAGCGCACCTTGACGAGTTCGCGCGCTCCTATCCGCCGATAGAACGAGATGCCAAGCTCATTGTGGGGCGGGGTGTGCCATTCCGCGGTTTCGCAATCATGTTGCCGCATGAAATTGCGCAACTCGTCGATCAGTCGCCGACCCAGCCCACGGCCGCGCGCGTGGTCCCGCAAAAACAGGCAGTCCATATAGGCAAAGGGGCGCGCCGCCCAGGTTGCAAAATCCACAACCACGGTCATATAGCCCAGCAACGCGCCACCGCCGTCATCGACGACCCATCCATACAAGCACGGTTGCGCGTCGAAGAAGGCCGACGCCAGACCAGTTGCCTGTTCACGTTCGACGAACGGCAATTTCTCATATGCCGCGTGCAAGCGGATCAATTCGATTACCGCGGGGATATCGCGGCGCTCGATCGGTCTGACTGTCGCACTCATGCAGGCCGCTCCATCCGAGCCGTGAGATATGCGTCGACGGCGGTCTTCGATCCTCCTCCAGCCATGACGATCTCGACCCAGCGGTCTCGCTCGAACGCATAGATCGCCAGTTCCCAGATGCATGCGAAGAGGTGAAATGGCGCGAGTCTGGCGTCGGCGCCGGAGTCTTCGATGACCAGGAACGTTCGACTGGCGAGATTGTGTCCGCCTGTCCAATGGGCCGTCAGAAGATAGACGCCGTCCCTGCTCCTGTGCTCGATCGCGAATCCGACATGCGGCTCGCCTTCCGCGCAATCGAACATGGCAAACGCCTCCTCAAGAAGCGACTTGTCGATCCGTCGTCCGTCGTCGGAGGTGCGTTCGGGCAGGTCGATACGATACGGCTTCACAATCCAGCGATCGATAGTGACGACAGGATCGGCGACGACCGGTCGCGGGATGTAAGCATAGGACTCAAGCATGAGAAGCGTCCTGGATGGATGGTGCGTGGCGACTTTTCGCGATGCTGGAGAGAAAGGCGCGCTGGAATTCGGACGGCGTGATGAGTCGTCCCGTCAGGGCAATGAATTTTCGTTGCAATTGCACGTCGGCGGTCACCTGTCGGTAGACAGCGTTCGTCGCTTCCGGTGTTCTGCCGATGAGTGAATCGGCCATGATCCCCTTCGCGTGTGGCAGGATGGCGTGTTCGAAGCGAGCGCTGTAAGCGGCGGCGGCGACGCCAATATCTGAAGCGCCTTCCTTCAAGGCCTCGACAATCGTCTCTATCGCCATGGACGCCGCGACCATTGCAAAGCTGCAGCCCACACCGCTCATCGGATCGAGTGACGCCACTGCATCACCGATAAAGAAGGCCCCACGATAGCCGGGCCTCCGGACAAAATTTGGATAATGCCTGTAGCCGTAAAGCCGGCCCTCGAGACGCGCGCCTGAGACGTCCGGAACGCGCTCGTCGACATCGAACATGGCGCGCAGGCGGGAATCCTGCTCCGATGCAGGCCAAGCCAAAAATGTTTGCCTTTCGATATAGGCCGACAAAAGCGCCCGGCGCCCAGCGAGCGGGTAGAGAAAACTCATGCTCGCATCGTCGAGCAGAAACAGCGATCGGTTTTGCGAAGGCGGCAGGACGCCAGCGTAATAGCCGAACACGCAACTGCGATCGTTGTCGCCCTGAAGGATCAGGTCGTTTCCAAGGCGCTGCGCAAGCGGAGAGAGCCGTCCATCTGCTGCGACGAGCGCGCGAGCATGCACGACAGTCTCGGTCGTTCCACCTTCACTCAGTTTAATAGTCCAGCCGGCGCCTTGTTGGGGTTCGGCGGTGATGACGGTCGTATTCATTGCGAGCCGCAAGTCGGGCGCCTGAGCGAGCCGGCGGCGCAAATACGGATCCAGCCGACTGCGTTCCAGATTGTAGGCCCAGAGGGCATCACCGCCTTCCGCGGGAGAATAATCATCTCCAGGATCGATCCATCCAGTCATCGTGCGGAAGGCCGCTTTGGTACGGACCCCGTCAATCTGGGCGAGATCGCAATCGATGCCCAAAGCCTTTAGAATGGGAGCCGCTGCCGGCTGAACGAAATGCGTGCACAGCTCTTTGTAGTCGGAAGCCGTCTTTCTCTTATCGACGATAATCACGGACAAGCCGGCCTGGGCCGCCAACAGGCCTGCGGTTGCGCCAGCGACGCCCGCGCCGCTGATGAAAATGTCGCACTGGAGTTCAGACATGGCCTGGTACGCCTCCGGGTTCCGGCCAACGCAGCTCGCCTGTCATTGCGAGTCGGCACCGACCGACGAGATCGAGAGTGGGATGCACATCGTCGCTGGTATGCCTCACCATGACGTCTGCCCGCCCGGGCCGCCCTATGTCGGCGCCCTGGAGAAATGTGATCGTTGTGGAAGCTGCACCGCTCGAGCGGGCAATGCGTTTCGATTTACTGAGATGCGCGGCGATCGAACTCATACAGCTTCCGCAGACCGGATCCTCGAAAATGCGTTCGAGCGGAGCAAAAGTCCGCAATCGAATGGTTCCCGGCGCAGCCTCCGCGAACACCGCCACTCCGGCAATGCCGGCCGCTCTGGACGCAGATGAAATCGCCCTGAAATCCGGTTCCAGAAGATCGAGATCGGCGATGTTGGCAAGTTCGACCAGAGCCCATGGGGCGCCAGTCGCGACCGCCATGACAGGACCATCGACGACGCCTCTGGCGAGTCCCAGCAGACTGGCCGCGAATGCCGGCGACCAGGTGAGCATGATATGATGTGGCGACGGCATCCGCACAGCATATGAGAGCCCGTTTTCGTCGGAGGATATATGTATCCCGACGAGGCCCGCGCCGCATTGTTGCACCATGACCGACGGAATCGCGTCTGGATCGAAGCGCCGCGAGATGGCGTCCGCCGCCGCAATCACCGGATGACCGGCAAAATCGATTTCCCGTCGAACGGTGAATATGCGCGCGCGCCATGTCGCCTCTTTGCACATCGGCGGAAGAAGAAAGACCGTCTCCGACAAGTTCGTTTCACGCGCAATCGTCTGCATCTCCGCGCCGGAAAGCAGGCATCCGCCGAAAACGACCGCCGCTGGATTTCCGGCAAACACTGTGGTCGTGAAGACGTCGATTTGTTCTACCCGAAGGCGCTCGGTGCGTGAAAGTTCGGCGGCGAGTTGGGCGAAAGCCATGTCAGGCGACCCATTCCGCTGCCGGCGCCAGTCCGAGAACGACATGTTCGATCGCGTCGAGGGCAACGGTCAGCTCCTCGAGCGGAATCGTGAGAGGCGGCAAAAGCTTCAGTACCTCGTCGTCCGGACCGCAATCCTCCAGCAGAATGCGCAGTGCGTAGAGTCGCTCAGATGCGAGCGTCGCCAGCGTTGGATCTGTAAATGCGATGCCGGTCATCAATCCACGACCGCGCACCGACGCATAGCCGCGAGGGAGGCGATCGACGATCGCTTGAAGTCGCGCATGAACCAGACTTGCCTTCGTCGCGATTGCATCGGCGAATTCGGAATTCGTCCAATACGTCTGAAGCGCAGACGTCGCGCCGACGAACCCGAGGTTATTGCCGCGGAAGGTGCCATTGTGTTCACCCGGCAGCCACTTGTCGTGTTCCGGCTTGATAAGAACGATCGCCAGCGGCGTGCCGAATCCGCTGAGAGCTTTCGAAAGCACGACGATGTCGGGGATTTCACCGAAGGGTTCGAAGCTGAAGAATGTCCCCGTCCGACCGCATCCGGCCTGGATGTCATCGACGATCAGCAACGCTCCGAGGCGTCTTGCAAGCGAAGCAATGGCGCGAAACCATTCCGGTCGGCAGCTTTGCAATCCGCCCTCGCCCTGCACAGTCTCTATCAGAAACGCGGCTGGTCGATCGATGCCTGACCCACGCTTTTCGAGCATCAGTCGAGCGACCTCCGCAGCATCGATGTTCTCGCCGAGGAAGCCGTCGTACGGCAGGAAGGTCACCTGACCCAGAGAGGTTCCCGCTCCGGCGCGTTTCCGGGAACTGCTCGTCGCGGCGAGCGCCCCCAGCGTCATCCCATGATATCCGTTCGTGAACGCGACGACGTTCGTTCGTCCGGTCACTTTGCGGGCCAGTTTGAGCGCGGCCTCGACCGCATTCGTCCCGGTCGGTCCGGGAAACTGAACGCGGTAATCCATATCTCGCGGCCACAGGATGATCCGTTCGAATGCGTCGAGAAAAGCCGCCTTGGCTTTCGTATGCAGGTCCAGCGAATGCACGATGCCGCCGGCCTTGATGTATTCGACGACCGGACTGATGATCGCCGGATTGTTGTGACCGTAATTGAGTGTTCCGGCGCCGGCGAGAAGGTCGATGTAGCGATTCCCCTGATCATCCAGAAGCGACGCATTGTCTGCATGTTCGAACACTGCAGAGAATCGTCTGCAGTAGCTCTTGACCTGCGACTCCCTGCGGTCGAAAATTGTTTGCGTCATGGTGAGTTTCCTCTTTGGGCGTGCATGACATGAAATCGAAATTCGTAGATCAGTTTGCGATCAGGGAACGCAATTTGCCGACTCTCGCCATTCCATCGGGCCGGACTCTCCGGCGAGATTCCAGATTCGCTCTGCTATTCCAGGCACAAGTGGCGCTGCGCCCAGTGCAAGCGTTGTCAGAAAAGGCGCCAGCGCCGCGCAGGACGCGCCGGCAGACGCCTGTTCGGCGGCGATCACAATTGCGTTGGAAATCACCCGTGCGATCGATCGTAAACTGTGTGCCTCATATGCGGAATGGAATTGCGCCGCGAGCCTTGCATTGTATCTCCCGAGCTGCCGCGCCCGCTCTGTGTCGCCTGCGCCTTCGAAATTACATTCGAACAGTGAGGCGAGAGGCTTTCGGAGTTCTTTGTCGACCACGCTTTCAAAGCTTGCGTGGGAGAAATTCGATTGCTGCAGCTCGGGATTCGTCCACGCGAGGAAGAAGCGAACTTCGTCTGCTCCGGACGCGGCGAGCAAGTCTTTGCCCCAAATGAGGTGACCCTGACTCGTCGAAAATTTGTAGTCCTCGAGCAGGAGAAATTCATTGGTGACAAAGGCAGACGGGAGCAGCGCGTCGAGCCCCGCATCCTCAGCGGCCAACGCCAGGGCAAGATGCGCGAACACATAGAAAAACGAATTGTCGAAGCCGAGATACTGAAAGTATTCGACATCCCCAGCATTGAAAGGATCACCGCAGTCGCGCATGGCCGCTGCCTGCCGAAGCCACCAATAATGCCCCGGCACCATTTCGGCCCACACGTTCAGAACTTCGCCCTGCGCGCCGTCGAACGGCGACGGAATTCCCCAGCTCGACGCGAATGTGATCGGAAAGAGCGGAAGTCGTGCCCCGAGAATATCGTCGATCAGTCGTCGCAGCGTCGGTCTTGGCGCCACCAGCAACCGGTCCAGCACAGTCGAAATCCGTGTGCGATAGGCCTCGAGATCCAGCATCCACGCCGGCTGCACAAGCCGCTCGAGGGGTGCGCCGACAGCGCCTCCGGTCGGATGCAAATCCAAGAGATCCAGCGGGTCGTTGGGGCGCCCGCAGCATTCGCATATGTTGCCTCTCGTATTGGCGAGACACCACGGGCATCGACCGGATGCGTATGATTCGAAGAGGACGCGACCGCGCGAGCAGTCGTACGCCGCAGGACGATCGACCCGCAGGAATGCGCCCGCAGCGTGAAGTTTGCCGAACCAGTCGGAGACGTACTCGGTATAGCGGCCATCCGGCATTCCGACGATGTCGAACTCGATGTCGGCCGCCGCCAGCGTGCGCCCGACCTCCCCATGACTGGTTTCCGCCAGGGCTCGGGGTTCGCACTTCAGACGTTCCGCAGTGGTCACGACATAGCTTTGATTGAGATCAAGGCTGAGAGCCGACACGGCGCGGCGACCTCTCAACGCTAGGCGACGTCGAAGGACATCTGCTCCCAGATAGGGGCCCGACAGATGACCGACATGCAAGTCTCCATTCGCGGTCGGGGGCGGCGCAATTATCGCCGTCAACGGAGTTGTCTTGACCATGTGGAAATTTCCCGTGTTGCAATCGTGTTTCACGCCGGAACCGGGCGCCCCTGATCATCCCAATAGAGATCGATGAACATGAAAGGGGTCGTGTCGGAGCGGTTGAACAGTGCGTGTTGCGCAAAACGCGGGATGTAGACGGTGTCGCCGACCCCGATCTCTGTCACTTCACCTTCGAGCGTCAATTCTGCGCTGCCATGAACGACGCAGAACATTTCTTCTTCGTCATGGGAATGTGTTTGGACAACTTTGCCGGGCTCGATCAACACCGATATGAGCCCGAGCTCGGTGATCACGCGCTTGGTGTCCGCAATCGGCGGCCATGGAAGCAGGCGCCGCAGCTTGACGCCATACTCGTTTGTGTAGGGCGCATGCGCACCTCGTCGGACAAGCTGCGCCAGGGGAGGAAAAGTCGGATGTGCCGAGGACATTCAAATCGTTCCTTCTACTGCTTTCACAGCCTTTGCTGAACGGGCGCCGAGGGACGCCTCCAGTCCGTCGAGAATCGCGACCGCCCGAACGGACAACAAACTGAAAGAACCCGCGTCCCCAAAACCGTGCGTCGACTCGCAAAGCCCATTGATCACCACAGGAGGTATGTCGACGTCCGGATCTGCGCTGGCCAGCTGGAAATTCCGCAATATATGCAGTGAGTTGTCGCTGCGCCGTTTGACATGAGGTGCAATATTCGCGAGCAGTGGATGAAACAGCTCTCGCTCCGGCCCAGCTCCGAAATTTCGATAGCCACACGCGACGATTACCAAATCGCAATTCAACGTGCTGACGCTGCCCGTATTCCGCTCCCGTAGTGTTACCTTTGTAGACTTTCCATCACTCGTTGCCGTCGTTACTTCGCTGAATGGATGCGCGTACAGGCGCATATCGCCGCGAACTTTTTGCTCGTAGAGCTTGAGATAGAGCGCTGCGATGACGTCGTGATCAGCTGAACCATAGTTGCTCCTCCATAATTCATCACTCATTCTCCGTTGATCGGCCTCACTCGACGAATGATAGTAATCCACGAATTCTGGGAAGTATATATGTTCAGTAAACGGACTTGTGTCTTTCAACTTGATGCCGTGCCCTCGCCAGACCATTTCGATCTTCGCCTCCGGCAAACGCGCATGAAGGTCGAGCACGATCTCCACGGCGCTCTGGCTGGCGCCGACGACAGCGATGCGATGCAGCCTGTCCCCCGCAGCGAGCCGACGCTGAAGTTCGAACAGGTAGTCGGAGGCGTGAACTGCGCCGCGCCCGATCGCGTTCGCGAATACGGCCGGAACGAGCGGCGTTCTGCCAGGGGCGAGAACAACCGATCGGGCCAGAAGCCGTCGCCCGGCTCTGGTCGTCAACTGACAGAGCTGCTCACAATCGTGCTTCACGAAGTTCAAACTGTCGACAGCGTCGCCGTAAATGACGCGGTCCTCGAAGTGATCCGCCACCCATTGCACGTAGGCGGCATATTCCGACCGCGGCGGAAATGGCTGATCGAGATTCAGAAAATCGAACAGACGCCCAACCGATTTCAGATAGCTCAAAAAGCCCAGGGAACTACATGGGTTACGCGGCGTCACGAAATCCCGCAAAGGATTGTGCTGGATGTCGGCTCCTTCGAACATCTGCCCTGGATGCCAGCTGCTGGTGGCCTTTCGCTCTAAAAATAGGGCGCGCTGGAGAAGCAGCCGCTCTTCCATCAGCACGGCTAGCGCAATATTGGCGGGACCGAATCCAATGCCAATAACGTCTCTTATATCTAGTCCTGACATGCCGACCTCATCGGATAATTTGTAAACACGCATGCACGGATTACTTTATCTGCCTATATATTTTCGATGCCGGGGCAGTATGCTACATATTTTCGATTCTTCATACTGATTGTGAATAACAACTGATTTTGAACGTGGCTTCCGCCCGGAGATATCGCAGCTGTCTGCCTTCCGAGATTCCAGTATTTATAAGAAAGAGATGCGCTCCATTTGCCGTAGGCGGCAGGAACAAAATTTAGTGGAATCGATATTTGCGGACCGACGGTGAGATAGCCATATGGCTGACCATCATAAAATTTTTTTCCGAGCCCTAAAGTAACAGGAACAGCGAAATTGACAGGGCATTTTGTGTCAGAGAAAAATGTGTAGTTTGGTTGTATTCCTGGTTCGAAATACCACGCATGCGGGATTAGACCGGGATATGATTTTCCTGGTAATTCATAGAGTACGGTCAGATAGGGCTGTATGGAGAAATTTGGAAACGTCAGGCCGCTATCGTTGAATGAGAGCGTGCCATTTGCCCAGCTTCCCTGACCATAGGCTTGGCTCGGAGACATCCAATGATTATAGCGTGCAGTCAAAGTTAATCTGTCAAACATTTTGATTGCAAGAGAGGGAATTGCATCGGCCTCGGTGAAGTAGGGATCGAAACCGCTAGCGTCGTTGCTTGCTGGCTTTCCGTAGGTATTAAAATCAAGCCAATAGCCAGCTCCGACGGTGACGCTATTTATAAATGACCCGCCATCATATAATACAAAATACAGATTGCCGTATGATTGAAAGACGCCGCCTTTCCTGTTTACGAACACGCCTCGCTCAACATAATAGTTGGTCGAGGTTACGGCCATGTCCCAGGAAAAGGGAATTGCCGTTTCCGCCTTTTTGGAAGCGTCGGCCGATTCCGAGGCGACTGCCGCGCCCCCATCGGCAATCGAAAGCAAGGCCGCCAAAGCACTACTCGCCAGAAGGCGCCTAATGCGATGGTCGGCGCGCTTCGCCTCGCGGTGAGAAAGTCCGGGATCGGGATCCAGATGCGACGGCCAGCGGGCGCCGCCGCAGTTGGCGGCGAACCCGCCTGTGCGCAACAATCTCCGTCCCTCGTACCGACGCGCAGGATCTGGTCTCAAGTGGACGAGCCATGATCGGCATCTTGCCACCGGGATGCGTTGTATCTCCTCGGGGTTGGAGAGCGCATCCGAAAAAACCGTGCGCGGGAATTTTTTTGGCGTCGGAAACGGCGCGCCCTCGTTAGGATGCTCGGTTCGCTGATGATGCGCCCCAATGGGCGCGGCGCTTACCATGGAAAGCGATGGGGCATGCCGCATGAACGCCTCACAAAGGCAACCGGGTTTCGCAAGTGACGATGCAACTATGGCAAATGATGCTTCTAATGTCAACCATAGATTGTATATATCGTTCGTCACCCGCTGGGCGAGGCCTTCGTGCTCGCCCGAACGAGTGCCGCGTCGCATGCGCGGGGTTCTTCGGATCATTAGAGAGAAGTGTCGGCCGCCTGACGCCGTCGGTGAACGGCTTCGAACCGGACAGGTCCGGCGCAGTCTCGCCGTTGTGGACCGCCTGATACGAAATCATTCCGGTTTTCAGCGCGCCGCTCGGTGAATAAAGCACCTGCTTCGTCTCCGCGGTCGGCGGCGCGGATCTTGCCGAGACGACTTCGCAGAAAGGCTCTCGCGCCGCATGGTCAATGAAGCGTTGTACAGATCCAACACCCGGCGTTTACAGCGAAAATGGCGGGTGCCCCGCATGCAATCTGAATGTTTACAAGGATTTGCCTAAAAGTGTCGAGCCAGCGGACAAATCGCTTCAACGGGTCTGCCGCAGTCTCCGGGCCAACGAACCCCGGAGACGAAGATGCGTATGCTTTCCACTGCCGCCTTGAAATCAGCTCAGACCCTTTGCGCCGCCAGCGTGTTCGCACTTTGCGCCGCGTCCAATGCTCAGGCCGCCACCTACTTCGTCGACAACTCCCTCGCCGCCGCTTCGGACAAAAACGCTGGCGTCTCCGCTTCGGCTCCGTGGGCCACGCTGAAGGGGGTGATGGCGCATAAATTCGTCGCGGGCGACGTGATTTCATTCAAGACCGGGACCACCTACACCGGCGGGCTGCAACTGACGCTCAAGGGGACTGCCGCTGCTCCGATCACCATCAACTCATACGGCTCGGGCCCCAAGCCGATGATCAAGGGCGATCCGACCTACGGCTCCTATGTCGACTCGATCGAACTCGACAATTCGCAATATGTCGTGGTGGACGGACTGTCACTGACGTCGACATCGCAGGCCGGCGTCAATTTTTACAACACCAACTATTCGGTCGTGCGCAACAGTGAGGTGTTCGGCGTCGGCGTCGGCGTGAACGTTCTCGGTCAATATAATCTCGTCACTGGCAATAACTTTCACGATCTAAAAATGGTCGTCAACAACGGCACCGCCAGCAATTACGGGGCTGAAGGCGTCGTCGTCGGCGCTCCGAACAATGAAATTTCCTACAACACCTGCCTGCGCTGCATCGCTGACGACAATTTCTTCGGCACGAATGGCAAGATGATAGAGCTGTATGGACCCGTCGACAATACCTATATCCATCATAACTACGTGCAGGATTCGGGTGGTTTTCTGGAGGGAGGCGTCGGAACCGCGCAGAATGTGCGCGTCGTCTATAATGTTTCGCTCAACAACTCGGTCTTCCTGTGCATTCACTACACCGGATCATTCAAATATACGGGCCAAACCAGTTTCCTTGTCGCCAACAATACAGTGGTACAGACAGCAGTCACCAATCCCGCCAACGCGCTCAATTACATCGACAAGCCGCCGAGCAGCTCGTCGATTCTGATTATCAACAATATCATGATGATCGACAAGATGGCGGCTCTCTATTCCTACGACGTGCCGCGCCAGAACAACATTTACTACATGACCCAGTCGACCAGCCACGTTCTCATCAACTGGAGCAACACGCTGGGAACCGGCGAAAAAATCGCCAATCCGCAGTTCGCCAAGCCGTCCTTCCCCGATCTGCGCATTGCCGCGACGAGCCCGGCGCGCGGCGCCGCCCTGACCTCCAGTGTCGTCGGCGCGGTCGACTTCAATCGCACGCCTCTGCCGGCCAGCGCTCGCGACATCGGCGCCTATCAATATCAGCCCTGACCGGCGCCGCCTGCATCGCTGCTTCCCCGTCCGCCCGGCTCCCGTCATTTCGGGGCCGGGCGAACGTTTGCCGGTTCACTTGTCGGCGACGATCCACACATGCTGGCCGACCAGCAGCATCTTGGTCAGATGACGCCAACGCCGGCGCGCTTTGGCGGGAAGCGCGAGACGGCGTTCCATGCGGTCGAGCCAGATCTGGTAGTGCATGAGCATGCGCGAGGCGATCGCGACCCCCAATCGCTGCTTGGCGACAACGGCGCGCGTCGTCCTGAAGCCAGCTGCGCGCGTCACACGCTCCATCAACTCGTAATCGGGTTCGCACAAATGCAGGAAGACTGCCTTGTCGAAACCGAAGATTGCGGAAATGTCGTGCGGCCCCGTCGCGCGATGCGGAGCACGCAGGATGTAACGGCCGCCATCCTTCAGCAACTTGCGCGCCTCGGCCAGATGGGTGACGTGATCGTCGGGATGCAGATGTTCGAACACCTGATCGGAGATCACCACGTCGTAGAAGCTTTCCTGCGCGAAGCGTGAAAGATTGACGCCGTCGGTCGCCAGCCATTGCACCCCGGCTTCGCTCTCGACGAATTTTTCACCGCGCTCCGTGGTGATCTCCGTCGCGTGGCACAGGTTGCCCTGCGAAGCGAGATGGCGGATCAATTGCCCTCGTCCGCTGCCGATCTCCAGGATCTTCTTGTTGCGGCCGATCAGCATGCTCCAGGCGTTGAGATCGAGCGCATTGTGCGTCGCCTCGGAGCGGTTCATCCAGGGCAATTCGGCGTAGAGCCGGCTGTAGGCCTCCGCGAAAGCCGCCGCGCGCGTCTCCGGCGTGGTCGCCAGCACCGCATCGGTCAGCGCGCCCTCGAGGTCTGCATGCTGGAAGGCTTCGTCGAGTCCGACCGCCTCACCCCACATGGCGCGATAGCGCGCGGCGATCTCCGCATGGGGCAGCCGCGTCGCCAGTTCTGAACGATCGGGAAAAGAAAAGGACTGTGTCACGTGACGATCCCCTTTACGCAGCCGCGCCGACGCGGGCCGCGATGCGATCCTGTGCGAACGCGCCGAACGTCTGGCCGAAGAAATGCGGTTGCGCCGCTTCGAACAGCGCCTCCATATGCTCGTATAGCCGCTCGATGTCATCTGCCGTGCGAAAGCTCGGCGAACCGCCGGGCATGAACTCCGACGAGTGCAGGGTGAACTGAACATAGCCGCGCCGCCGGGCGACAGCGTCGTCGAGCACGAACAGCAGATCGTCGAGATTGCGCCCGTCCGGCCGCAGCCAGACAAAGCGCGGTTCCTTGCGCCCGAGCAGGCGCCGGGCGATTTCGCGATGCAAGGGCCTCCTGCCCTTCACGATCGTCATCGGCGCCTCCAGCAGACCGGAATCGCCGGGACGCGAGATGTCATCCGGATCGAGCCAGTAGGCGTCGTCGGGAAAGGCCGAATAATCGGGACCGCCGGCGCCACCCGAGAACCCCGGATGACTGCGCCAGCTCACATGCGGCGTGACGGAACAGTCGATCCTGTAGCCGAGACGCAGCAGGGAGCGGCAGTAAGCCGCCGAAAAGCCGAAGCGACCGGCACGATGCGAGACGATGGGGACCGCGAAAGTGTCCTCGAGCAGGCGTGTCATCGCCGCCACCTTGGCGTCGAGAATGTCGTCCGGATATTCGCAGGGGTAGGGCTGGTCGAACCAGTCCCGTTCGCCGAGCGTCTGTCCGAGCGGCGGCGAATCCCAAGGGTGCATGTGCATGCCGATTTCGCCGGCGCCGCGTGCGATCACGTCCTTCGCGAAGTCGCAAAATTCCGGACTCGTCGCCATTTCGTGGTTGGCGAGATAGGTCGGCTTCAAACCGTGTCTTTCGCACAGGGCCTGAAAGCGCGGAAGGAATGCGGCGTTCTTCGTCTCGACCTGTCGCGGCCGCGACCAGACGTCGTCACCTTCGGTGTCTATGGCGATGAGGAATGGCGCTTTGGTCATGCAGGCGTCCTCCCGTCCCCGAGCGTCTCGATCAAATCGACATAGGCGTCGACCATGCGAGCGTGCGAAAATCTTTCGACCGAGCTGCGGGCCGCGCCGGCAAGCCGCGCGCGCGTATCGGCGTCGCACAGGGCGACGATCGCCGCGGCGAAACCCGGAACGTCGCCGGAGGTATACAGCCGTCCGTTCGCCGCCGTCACGATTTCCGGCGCGCCGCCGACCCGCGCGGCGATCATCGGAACGCCGCAGCCGAGAAATTCGAGGGCGCAGAGCGGAAATGTCTCGATCGTGCTGGACAGAACGCCGACGTCGCAAGCGTTGATGAAGGGGATCACGTCGCCGGTCTCACCCGCGAAGACCAGTGCGTCGGCAACGCCGAGATCCTGCGCGCGCTGCGCGACATGCGCCCGTGTCGGACCGTCGCCGACGAACAACCCTCGCGCTATTGCGCCGGCGGCGCGCGCTGACGCCAGCGCGGCGACGAATTCGGCCTGGTTCTTTTCCTCACGAAAGGCGCCGACTTGGCCGAAGACGATCTCCTCACGAGTAAAGCCGAGCCGTTCGCGCATGGCGTCGCGTTCGCCCGGCCGCGGCGCAAATGTCTCCAGATCGACGCCATTTTCGATCACCCGCGCCAAGCGCGTGCGGAGCCCCTGCGCCTCCCAATGCGCACGCTGATTGTGTCCGACGAACACCATGGCGTCGGCAAAGCGCGCAGCCCCGATGAACAGCTTCTGCAGGCGGCTTTCGAAACTCTGCATCTCGGTCGTGTGGAAGACACAGGCGACCTTCGGTCGCGGGCGCAGCAGGAGGCCGAGCGCGACGGTCACGATGAACGGCGTCTGATTGACCGCAATGACGACATCCGGCCGAACGCGGCGAAGTTCGCGCCACACCCGCATCCAGCCGCCGAGGTCCGACATGCCTCTCAGACCGAACACCAGCGGCTGCTCCGCGCCCGGCTGCGCCAGCAGAATCGGAGATTGCGCCGGGCCATGAGAAAAAAGCGCGCTCGGCAATCCCCGAGTCGCCAATGCAGCGCGCAGGGCGATCGTGTGCCGCTCGGCGCCGCCGACGCCGAGGCCGGGCACGAAAAAGACGATTCGCGGCGCGTCGCTCATCGCGGCCTCACCTGCTCTGCAAATGCTTCGTGGAGGGCGCCGGCGATCACATCCCAGGAAAACCGGGTTTGCGCCGCCGTCCGAACGCCCTCGGCGAGCCGCTGCAATTTGTCCGGATCACACAACAATTGCTCCAAACGGTCGGCGAGCGCCGCAGCGTCGCCGTTCTCGAACAGCAAGCCATCGACGCCGTCGGTCACCGCATCCGGCAGTCCGCCGCTGGTCGAAGCGACCATCGGCCGTCCATTGGCGACAGCGGCGGCGGCGACGCCGCTCTGCGTTGCGTCGGTGTAAGGCAGCACGACGATGCTGGCGCGCTGGAACTGGGCGGAAGCCGCAGCTGGCGGCAGATAGGTTTCGTCGAGTTCGATATCCGCCGCCTCGGCAACGCGGTTGCGCAGGCGATCGAGTTCGGGACCGCGGCCGATGAGTGCGAGACGGAACGCGCGGCCTCGCGCGCGCAGCAGATCGAGCGCGTCGAACAGCAGCTCCAGTCCCTTGTAGGCTTCCATGCGGCCGAACATCAGAATGCGTCCGGGTTCGGGCGCCTGTAGCGCGTCGGCGGGCGGCGTCAGGATGCCGCCATGGGTGGTCACGACGATCGGCCGCGCATCGCCGGGATACTGCGTCGCGAGCTGGCGGCGACAAAAGTCGCCATGCACATGAAACAGCCGGGCGGAGGCGCGCAGGCTGCGGCGATTGCCGGCGTTTTCGATCACCCAGTCGGTGTCGCGGCCTGCGTGCGGCTGGGGATCGTGCACGGTCAGCGCGATCGGCCAGAACAGCCGCAGCAGCCGCGACGACCATGTGGTCACCTTGTCGATCTGCTCCTGAATGTTGACGATGTCGGGCCGAAAGAGCGCCGCCGCCGTCAGGATGCGCAGCAGCGACGCGCGTCGCGACCAGGTCGCCGTCATGTCGAATTCGACGAGTTGCACGGCAGCGCGGGCCTGCGCAATGAGCGCCGGGTCGCATTCGCCCCGCAGGTTGGCCTGTTCGACAAGCAGCAACACCTTGGCGCGACGCGCCATCGCAACGGCGAGCCGCAAGGAATATTCGGCGAAATGCGGGGCCAGAATGACGACGCGCATCACGAGGCCTGCTCTGCTCCAGCCTTCCGCGCCAGAGCGGCGAACACCTTGGCCCGCTGTTTGGGAGCGAGCAGGAAAGCGACGGAAACGACAGCGTAAAGCGCCGCGTAGAGAGCGCAACCAACCAGCGTGATGAAGAATGTGCGCTCGCCGAGGCCGTCGGCGATATGGCGAGAGAGAAACGCCAGAACCAGCGCTGCCGCGATGGGGATGAGATCGGTGAGGTGGCCGGGCACGAAGCCGAGAGTCTTCGCGACGAGGCGCAAACGCAGCATGTCGGTGAAACCGAACGCGATGGCGACGGACGCCGCAGCGCCGATCTGTCCGAACGGCGGGACCAGCAGCCAGCACAGAACGGCAAGCAAGCCGCAGCCCCCGGCCAGTACGTAAAACTCCTCGCGATGCCGGCCTGTCATGGAAAGTGCGTAGCCCGTCGGCCCAAGAGTTCCGCTGAGGAGATAGCCGAGAGGCATGACGAGACACACCAATGAAGTGAACTCGAACTTGGCGCCGAACACCAGATCGAGCCGCTCGCCGAACGCGGCGACGCCAGCAAAGACAAAGCCCGAAACGATGGCGGCGAGATGAATATAATCGTCGAGCGCGGCGCGTACGCCGGCGTGGTCGCCGGCGTGGTGAAACTTCGAAACGCGCGGGCCAAGCGACTGGCTGGCGGCGAAGGGAAATATCTGGACGAGCTGCGATATGGTGCTGAGCGCAGCATATTCACCCACATCCTTGGCGCTCGCCCACAAGCCGAGCGACAATATGTCGACTTGCCGCATCGCGCCATAAACCAGCAGGCTCAAAGCCATCCACAGGGACTCGGGAAGGATCCCGCCCGCCGAGCGCCAGGCCGTCAGATCGGTGATCGACGAAACGACGCCCGGCGCGGCTTCCCGGCGCGCCTCGTAAACCAGAATTGCCGTCACGCTGGCGACGACCTGCAACACGTTGATCCACACGAACACTTGCAGAGTCGGAGCGATCACCGCAGCAAGGAGCACGAGCACGAAACGGACTGCAGACTGCAGGTAGACGGTGAGGAGGGCAAACATCCCGGCCTTGCCCCGCGCCTTGAACACGGCGCTCATGATGGCGTTGTCGGCCAGCATCGGCAGCGACAGAGCCGTGACGGTCAGGAGGCCGGCGAAACCCGGGTAGGGATAGAACCGCGTCCCGATCGCCGCAGCCAGACTGTGGCCGACAAGGAACACGGTCATCAGGTTGAGGCCGCCCGCGAGACACCGCAGCAGCGTCACGACGCGCTGCATCGCGGGATCGTTCAGTTCGGCGCGACCGCAATATTTCAGCAGGGAGGCGTCGAGACCGAGCGGCGCAAGCATCATCGCCACCAAGACGAGCGTGCGGAGCAAGCTGAAGACGCCGTAATCGCTGGGTCCGAGACTGCGCGCGATGAAGACCCCGGTCACGAAAGCGGTGGCCAGTTGAACGACCTGACCGCCGAGAATGACGACGACCTCATGCTGCAGCATTTTCCTCATCGGCAGCCAAAACTCCTTCGGATCGTGCCTTTTTCAGGGCTCAAACCCTTGAACCGGCAATAGCACACGCAAGGCCGGCGGGCCAAACCGTCACATTCGCATGGGAGCGCCGGGAATTCGGGCGCCGCAGGCCAGCAAGCGGGCCGCGCGACATTCATGCCGCAGCTTTCGACATCAAATACAGCAAGAATTCTGAAACAAGCGTAAGCCACGCACCGATCGGATGCCATGAATGACGTCAGTGAGCGCCTCGTCCGAAGGCCAAAATGCGAGAAAGAGTCGAGCGGCTTTTGCCGCTCGACAATACCCGGCGCGGATTCCGAACGACCGGCGCGCGTTACTTGTCCGACTTTCTGGAGCCTGGCGCCGCAGGAGGAAACATCGGCGGGATAACCAGACCCTCGACCGGCTTGGCTTGAGGATTGGGTTTGATCTGCGCGCCTCCCAGCCGGCTCGAAACAGCGGGAGGCAGGTTGTTTGTCGTAGGTGCATTCGCGGGAGGCGCGGCGGTGTCTGCGACCTGCGCGAAGGCCGAGCCAAGGGTCGCCCCTGCGAGCAGCACGACGGAAACCCCAAAAAGCACTGATCGTTTCATGACTCAACCCTTCCATGTTTGGACCGCTGCGGAGCGCCTGGCCTACGCGCCGCAGCGTGAGAGTTTCGGGTTCTATTGCAGCGGGATCGTGCCTGAGGCAGTCCCGCCTGCAGCATTGTTGAAGACATTGTTGCCGAAGCTGTAGAGGGCGCCGCCAGAGGAGAAACCCCAGCCGAGATTGTTCCCGACGATCGCACTGTTGGCCACGAGCACATAGGAATTGGCGCCCACGGAGAAGACTCCGAGCGGACTGTCGGAAACGACGCTGTTCTCCATGTAGATCACACTCACGCCACCCGTGGTGCTGCCAATCACGTCATAGGCGGTGCCGTGCGCAATCTTGCTGTTACGTATATCCATCACGACAGTGGTTCCCGTCGCGGCCACAGTGGCGATGCCGCTCGCGCCGGCGCCCACGGTAAGGCCATCGATCTCGATGTTCGCCGCGCCGGTTCCGGTGGGAGCCACCACCATCCCGAGATTGGTGTTGCCTTCCAGGATCGTGTTGTTGATCACCATCTTCAATGCCCCGGTAGGGACGATGCTGAGGCCGTTGCCGGATACTTTCCGGATGGACGAGTTATGTATAAGCACGGTTCCAGCGCCCGAAATGGCAAGTGCAGGCCCTGAATTATTACGCATATCAATGTCTATTCCGTTAAGAACAGCAACATTATTGACCGGAAGGCTAATCGTATTGAAGTTGAACCCGGTTTGCCCGATATTTCCTTCGCACATAATGGCTACCGAAAAGGTTATATTGATCGTCCCGAAGAATCCTGAATCCAGACATCTGACTTCCCCATCGGTGGCTGCTACCGCGATAGCCTTGGAAAAGGTAACGCAGGGAGCCAACGGATCTGTGCATGCATTGGCGTCGCTACCAAAACGAGAAAGATACGTTCTGTTTCCCGCCTGAGCAGAAGTGGAAGCGAGCACAACCGCGCATATCGCTGCGCGCATGAATTTATTTGACATGATAATACCTCCTCACGTTGTTGGAGTAATTTTACACACGGACCAACGAGGGATTGGCCAAATATCCCAAGTTCAAACATACTATCTGCTCCATCTGCCCATTTTGGCAAATTTAAAAATGCTTTTCGGGGTACCCGTTTATTTTTCAGTGCCTTGAGCTTCGACGAGCCCTGTGACGGCTCATCGCGAGTTGAGCGAAATTAGTCAGATTGCGAAGCTTTCGATATCCATTACGAGCCCACGGTAGAGGCCGAGCTATGCGTATGAAATCCCGTTCTGTCATTTCCTGTTCAAAAGAATATATATATATATCGCAAAATTAGGAAAAAGCACGGAATTGCGACACTCCCGGCTATATTACCGATCAATTGCGAAATGCCGTCACAATGGCGTAATGACGCGAACTTTGTCGAGACGAAACCGGGCAAGGTCTCTGTGCGGGAAGCTCCGCGCGCGCCAGATCAGGCGCCGACCCCAAAGCCTTTCAGCGATTTTGCCAGGAAAAGAGATAGGTGTAGGGTGCATGCACCGCAGGTTGCGGGCCGTGAACGACATTGTATTCGGGCAATTCGTCGCTCGGCGCCTGATACTGCGGCGCACATTGCAACTGCGTAGCGTCGTAGGATTGGCGGCACGGCGGGCGCACGAGCGGTTGGTAGCCCGCGCCATAGCGTGCGCCGGGCTGCAATTCGGCGCCGACGCTCGGGGATGCTCCGACGCCGAGCACAAAGCAGACCAGCAGGGAACGCCCGATTTTCATCATTTTGCAAGACTTTCGGAAAGGTGATCCTCAGAGCCGACGATAGCGTATTGCCTCCTCGGCGACAATTGACGACCGCTCGCTTCAGCGCTGATTCCCAGCGGCGGCACAATAAGCGTTCATGGTGGCGGAGGCAATTCTTTCCCACGACATGACCGTCGCGGCCGTGTTACTCGCACCATTGCCCAGCCGTTCGGCCAAACCGGGCTCGACGAGGAAGCGCCGCATGGCGTTGGCGAAGGCTTCCACGTCGTTCGGAGGCGCCAGCAGGCCGTTTTCGCCGTGCTGGATCACTTCCGGCAAGCCGCCGATGGCGGTGGCGACGACAGGCCGCCCGGCGCCGAAGGCATGCGCCAGCACGCCGCTCTGCGTCGCGTCGAGATAAGGCATTACGATAGCGCTGTGCCGACGCAACAGTCCCGACAGCTGATCTCCCGGAATGAAGCGTTCGTCCAGGGTGACGCAGGGCAGGGCGGCGATCGTCGGGCGATGCATTTCGAGATCGCCACCGTGGCCGGCGATGGTGACGTGGAACGCCAACCCTTCATCGAGGAGTCGCCGCGTTGCGGCGAGGAGCACCCCGAGGCCCTTGTATGCTTCGATTCGGCCAAAGAACAGGAAAGAGCCCTGTTCCGGAGCGATTTCGGCTCCGGTGGGATCGCCGAGAACGCCATGTGGAATGACATCGATGCGACCGCGCTTGGCCGGGAAAAGTCCCTCCATTTCAACCCTCGCCTTGTCGCCATGGACGATCAGTCGATCGGCCCGGCGCCGAATGTAATCGAGGAGAACGCCATCGCGCGCGCGCACTTTCAGATCCTCGCCGCTGTGCGGGGTCGGATCGTGAATCGTGTAGACGAAGGGGGTTCTTTTCGAGAGGCCCAACAGCATCGGCGCAAGCGCGTAGGGATTGCCTTCCTGCCCGTGAACGAGGTCCGGCGCGAAGCTCCGGAGGGATCGATACAGTCGCCAACCATGCAGCAGGGTCGTCGCACGCCTCGGAGACTCGTGCGGAACAATCTCGAGCCGCCGTTCGGCTTCACGGCGCAGATCAGGCGAGAGATCGGCTTGCAGACGGTCGCCGACCAGATGCGCCTGGACAGTGGCGTGTTCGGCGAGAGCCAGGCCGAGTCGCACCACATATTCGGTGAAATGCACCGTGATCAGCGAGACCTTCATGTGTGGGGAGCTCTCTCTTTTCGACGAAGCCCGGGACAATGCCGTCCGGCGGCGTCGACAATCCTTGAAGGTTCAGGCGATGGGCGCCGTCTACGGCATTGATCGAGCACGTTCGAGTCGGCGATCAGTCCAGATCGAAAGCCTCTTCGTAGCTTACCGCCAGATCGGGATTCTGCTCCTCCTTGCGAAGGATGCAGTTGCCGACGGCGAGGAAGTCGAGCTTCGTGCCCATGAAGCAGCGGAATGCGTCTTCCGGCGTCGCGACGATGGGCTCCCCGCGCACATTGAAGCTGGTATTGACCAGCACCGGGCACCCGGTCAGTTCCTCGAACCGGCTGATCAACCGATGATACAGCGGATTGGTCTGCGCCTGGACGGTCTGCACCCGCGCCGAATAGTCGACATGGGTGACGGCAGGAATGTCGGAGCGCGCGACATTGAGCTTGTCGATGCCGAACAGCGCCTGCTGCCCGGCGTCCATCGCCAGCCGGCGGCCCGGCGCGAGATCAGCGACAAGCAGCATATAGGGCGAATCGCAATCCATCTCGAACCAGTCGGCGACCTTCTCGCGCAGCACGGACGGCGCGAAGGGGCGGAAGCTCTCGCGAAACTTCACCTTTAGATTCAGCGTCTTTTGCATCTCCGGCGCGCGTGGATCGGCAAGGATCGAACTGGCGCCGAGCGCGCGCGGCCCGAATTCGAGCCGCCCCTGCCGCCAACCGACGGCCTGCTGGGCGGCGAGCGCCTTCGCGGTCTCCTCGATCATCGCGGCTTCGTCGACTACTGTGAATTTGGCGCCGACGGCGGCGAGGCGGCGCTCGATATCGTCTTGCGCAAAGGCGGGGCCGAGATAGGAGCCCTTCATCGCGTCACCGGCCCCGGGCAGCCGCCGCGGCTGGCCCTTGTGCAGGAAATACGCAGCGTAAGCAGCGCCGAGCGCGCCTCCCGCATCCCCCGCCGCGGGCTGGATGAACAGCCCCTCGAAACATTTGTCGCGCAGCAGCTTGCCATTGGCGACGCAGTTGAGCGCGACGCCGCCGGCAAGACACAGGTTCCTTTCGCCGGTTTCCGCCGCGATCGAGCGGGCGAGTCGCAGCACGATCTCTTCGGTGACCGCCTGAACGGAGGCGGCGAGGTCCATGTGCCGCTGTTCGAGGCGCTCCTCTGGCTTGCGCGCGGGACCGCCGAAAAGGGCGTCGAATTTCCCGCCGGTCATGGTCAGCCCGGCGCAATAATCGAAATAGTCCATGTCGAGATGGAACGAGCCGTCCGGCCGCACGTCCACGAGCTTGTCGAAGATCAGCCCGGCATATTTCGGCTCGCCATAGGGGGCGAGGCCCATGACCTTGTATTCGCCGGAGTTGACCTTGAATCCGGTGTAATAGGTGAACGCGGAATAGAGCAGGCCGAGCGAATGGGGGAAATGGATTTCCTTGACGATCTCCAACCCGGAGCCATTGCCGAGCGCCAGCGATGTCGTCGTCCATTCGCCGACGCCATCCATGGTCAGCACCGCCGCCCGCTCGAACGGCGAGGCATAGAAGGCCGACGCGGCGTGGGACAGATGATGCTCGGAGAACAGCAGCTTCTCCGGCGCGGCGAGGCCCGGATCAATCGCCCGCAAGCCGTCGGCGAGCAGGTCGCGCTGGAACAGCTTTTCACTCATCCACAAGGGCATGGCCTTGCGAAAGGAGGCGAAGCCCTTTGGCGCGAACGCGAGATAGGTCTCGAGCAGGCGGTCGAATTTCACGAACGGCTTTTCGTAATAAGCGACGTGATCGACCTCGGCGCCAGTGAGGCCGGCCTGTTGCAGACAGGAGCGGATCGCCTGCTCCGGGAAGGCGGGATCATGCTTCTTGCGAGTGAAACGCTCTTCCTGCGCCGCCGCGACAATCTCGCCGTCGCGCAGCAGCGCCGCGGCGCTGTCGTGATAAAAGGCCGAAACTCCGAGAACGATCATGCTATCCGCCGTCAGAACAGCGTGTAGATGAATGGCGCCACCACAGAGCCCTGCGTCGCAGCGACGAGCGCGCCGACGATAGCGAACAGCAGCAGCAGCGGCATCAGCCAGAATTTCTTGCGTGCAAACAGAAAGGCGACGAACTCTCGCAGGAATGACACCACCGGACATCTCCTTCGGCGGCGGGACCGGGCCGCCAGATTGTTCAGAACTGGTTCTTCATCGAGCCCTCGGCGATCCCATGGGGTTCCCGGGGTATCCAATAGCTCTCCGCGCCCGGCGCGAGCCGCAGCGGGTCCTTGCCGAACAGGCGCAGGAGCCAAGCCGCCGGGGTCACGGCGAAAAAGAACAGGATCGCCATGATCAGCGGCGAGACGATGGCATGCAGGACGCGGCCCAGCCCGAACCACAGTTGATTGACCCGCTCCAGACGCTGCGGCGCAAAGAGCCCCAGACCGACCAGAACGGCCGCCGCGCCGAGCGCTGGCAAACGCGGCGGCTCGCCGCGCCACAGCGCCGGCCACAGCCCGACCAGGCCGAAAAATCCGCCCACCACCAGCCCGAACACCCGGTTCGAGCCTTTGGCGATGGCGCGGTGAGCGCGCACCGGTTCATGATTGGACATAGGGCAAGCTCCTACACAACATCAGCTTAGCACGACCGATTCCGCCGGCCAAGAATTCTGGGTCGACGAACTCGAGCACTGTGACGCCAGCCTTCGCCTGCCTCGAAACCAATTGGCGGAAACGCCGGCGCTTTGTCGACAATCTGTTTGCTCCCGACAATCCGCTCGAGCGGCGCCGCAAATTGCGGCGCCTGATTGTACAAGATTGGTTAATAATCGATTTTGCAATGTAAGTGACTGGAATTTCCTCGAAAACTCGGCGAAAATTCTACGTTTGCGCAGATTCCTGTCGATATTCGATAAAATTGTCGTCGTCATATGGGAACGATCTTCGGCGTTCGCGTCCAGTTTCCGGCCAGACCCGGAATTGGAGGCCCCAATGTCGCTTCGTATCGAGAAAATCAGAAAGCTCCTTGCAGTCGCCGCGAGTATCGCCGGCGTGGGCGCGATGGCGCTCGTCGCCGATCTCGCCCATGCCGCGACCGCGATCGGAGCGTTCGGCAGCCCTAAGGTGACGGTGACCGGCGCGTTCGCCATGCCTGCATCGACCTACTACATCGACAGTTCTCACCCGGCGGCGTCGGACAAGAACGCCGGCACATCCCCGAGTTTGCCCTGGGCCAGCCTGGCCCCGGCCTCGGGCCGCAGGCTGGTTCCCGGCGACACGATTTCTCTGAAAGCCGGCACTGCCTACGACGGCGCGCTGACAATCCAGTCGAAAGGGACGGCCACTGCGCCGATCACCGTCAATTCCTTCGGCGGCGGCACCAAGCCGGTGATCAGGGGCAACCCGACCTTTGGAAGCGGCGCCTCGGCGATCACGCTCTATCAGGCTGCCTATGTCATCGTCGATGGCCTGAGCCTTTCCAGGGCCGCCTATGCCGGAATCAATGCGATCACCTCGGACAATGTGATCATCCGCAACAATGAAATGTTCGACGTCGGCATGGGCGTCAATCTCGGCGGTCAGAACAATGTCGTCACCGACAATTATTTCCACGATCTCAAGATGATCAAGAACGGCAACGCGGGCAGTTTCGGCGCCGTGGCGATCACGGTGCTCGGTCCGAACAACGAGATCGCCTACAACACCTGCCGTCGCTGCATCGCGCCGGACGCGATATACGGCTACAATGGCGGCATGATCGAACTGTATGGGACGGTCGACAACGCATACATCCATCATAACTTTGCGCAGGACTCCGACGGCTTCCTCGAAGCCGGCGTGGGCACGGCCCGCAATGTGCGCATTGTCTACAATGTATCCTACAACAACGATGGCAATTTCATATGCATTCATTATGCAGGACAATTTGCGTATACAGGACCGACCAGCTTTCTCGTCGCGAACAACACAGTTGTTCAAAATCAGGCGGCGCTCAAACCTGTCGGAACCTTGAATTCTGTCGACACGCCGCCCGCCAGCAGCTCTGTGCTGTTCGTGAACAACATATTCTCGATCGACAATGTTCCGTCTATCTACGCGAACGATGTGCCGCGTCTCAACAACATTTACCAGATCAAAGCCGCCAACGCCCATGTTCTCGGCAACTGGTCCAACGCGCTGGGCGTCGGCGAGAAGCTCTCCGATCCGGGCTTCGTCAATGCCCAATTGCCGGATCTGCGCCTCGCCGCGACGAGTCCCGCCCGCGGCAAAGCGCTGGTGTCGAGCGCGGTCGGCGTCCTCGATTTCGCAAGAGCGCCGTTGCCAGCCTCCGGACGAGACATCGGAGCCTATCAATATCAGTGAGCGCAGGCGCCTCTTTTCTGGACACACACGAACGTAAACGCCGTAGGAGCCTGATCCATCCGCACGGATCAGGCTCCAGCTTGTTTATCCGCCCCGACCTCTGGCCGCGATTGGAGCTTCACCCCTGGGGGGTCTTACGCTACGCTCCTCGTCAAGATCGCGCCTGCAGGAAACAAGATGGCCCGGGGTATCGCCTGCTCGCGACAATCATAAAGGACACGACGAAATGCGAGGTAAGATTGCAACCATTCAGGGACTGCGATTTATTGCTGCTTCATCCGTCGTTATCGATCACACCATCGGGCAACTCGTTCAAAAACAGGTGATGGACCATCACGCCGAACAAATTGGTTGGCACATCGGCATGATGGGAGTGTGGACATTTTTTGTAATCAGTGGATTTATCATGATATATGCAGAGCATGGCAATTTTGGCAGCCCGGACGGCGCCATCGCTTTCGTGCAGAAGCGTGCATTGCGTATTATTCCGATGTATTGGATTATTACTACAGTATATTTCCTTGTAGGAAAGCATGGCGCCTCGATGCGAGACATAGTCGCGTCTTACGCATTTTTCCCGATTTCCGTCGAGCCAGGACATTTGATGCGGCCCATCCTCCCGCAAGGATGGACGATTAATTACGAATTGTTTTTTTATGTGATATTTGCGATCAGCATGCTATTCTCTTTGAGTCGCGGGATTGGCCTCAACATCGCTGCGTTTCTACTGATCGTATTATGCGGAACATTTATAACACCCCTGAGCGCGATCGAAGATCCGATAACGACCGCCGCCTTTTTGACAAATCCCATCATACTGCTATTCTTATCTGGCGTTATTATTGGATTCTTGCTGAGAAAATACAAACTCCCGCCTTACGTTACTATAAATATTACGTTTCAGGGTGCCTTGGTCGCGTCCATCGGGCTTTTCTTTGCGGCCGGGTGCCTATTCTATTTCCTTGGCCTCAATTACCCCATGAATACATACAGCAGAATGCTGTTTTGGCCAATCGCAATATGCATTGTTGCAATTTGCACCAGGGCCGAATTCCGCGAAAGTAAAATAAACTCCGTAATTGTTTTGCTTGGCGACGCTTCTTACAGTGTTTATTTATCGCATGCAATCGTGTTGTGGGCAATGTGGCGGGCGATTGGTGATTATATCACGCAACACAATTTTGTTTTGTATCTCGTCGCTGGATTGGGCATGGCGAATATTTCTGGACTATTGTTGTATATGGCCGTTGAGCGCCCGCTCACAAAGCGCTTGCGGCACATATTTGCTTTGAAGACTCGATAAGGCGCCTTGCGGATCAGACATGGCGATGCAGGGGCCGGGATTCGAAAGGGTAGCCGTTCCCAGCCTTTTTTCGGCGGCAAGTTGCGCAAAGTTTTCGTAGCCATAGCAACGCCCGAATCATTTGCATTTGGTTCCCGGTCAAAGGTAATTTCGGCGTCTCTGCGGCGGATCGTTTCCCCGCGGAGGAAACGCAGGCCCCACGGGAGCGAACGACATATGAGACGGTTCTGGAGTCGCGCGGCTCTCGCCCCTGTTCTGGACATGGACGGGTCCGAGCGGATGATCCTGACCGGGCTGCTGGTGGCCATGTACATTGCCCTCGCGAGCCTTGGACACGACGTCTTTTACAACCGTCTTTCCGTGGGAGATCAGCAGTTCGACGACCCCATCGGCGCACAGATGCACAAGGTCCGGTTCGTTCTGGCGCTCGCCATCATCGTGACGGTGATCAAAACGTCGAGCGCCGCCTGGGCATTTCAGAAAGTGCCGATCGTCTTTGCGCCCTTCGTCGCCTGGGCGGTTCTGTCCGTGGCCTGGACCGACCCGGAAACAAGGGGTTCTGTGTTCTTCAACTCCGCCGTCTTGGCAATGATCTGGATCTCGTTCCCGATGGTTGTGCACCGCATTGGTCTTCAGACGGCGGTGACCGTGTCGCTGAAAGTGACCGCATGGGTTTGTATCGCCAGCTTCTTGATGGCGATATTGGTTCCCAGCATCGGCACCCATCAGGCCGCGGACATGATCCAGAACGCCCATGCCGGGCGCTGGCGGGGCATATTCGCACACAAGAACGGCCTGGGGCCGTGGGCGGCTTTCGGCTCGGTGTTGCTGTTCACGCACAGCTGGATGGCGGTCGGCAGTTCGCGGCTGTTCTGGTGGTTCGCGCGTTTTTGCGCCATATGCTGCCTGCTGCTTTCGGGATCGGCCACGGCCATCGTGATGGCGGTCTTCCTGATCGGCCTGCATATATTTTTCTCCGCCTCGAAGATCCTGCCGATCACCCTCGTCGTTCTTTGTTCGGGCATCGCCATCGCGCTGGCGGCCCTGTTCTATTCCACAGCGGGCGAACTCATTTTCGACGCGCTGGGGCGCGACTCCACCCTCACCGGACGCGACCGTGTCTGGGAGCTGGCGCTCGACTACATCGGGCGATCGCCGTGGCTCGGCCATGGCTATTACTCGTCGGGCGGCGTCGACTTTCTGAGACAGGTCTCCGTCACCTTCAGCCAGAACCTCGGCGGGCCGGAGAGCGGTTATCTTTGCCTCCTGCTCGATCTCGGCGTCGTCGGCTTCGTCGCTTTCTTCATCCCCTGCTTCTTTGCGCTCCGCAACGGCTTCGAATGGCTGAACCGGGTCGGGCCGGCAGATCGGGCCGGCATCGAATACATGATAATGATTCTGATGGCTTCGCTGCTTCAGGCCGTCGGCGAAACAGCGCCGCTGCTCGCTACAGGGTTCGACGGCGTCAACAGTTTCGGGCCGTTCTTCGCCCTAATGACCCTGCCGAAATCGCCTGTCGGGGTGAAACGGTCTGAATTGCGGCTCGCGAAGAGTTGGGTCGAGGAGCGGGACGAATTGCATCGGCGGCGCAGCTTGTAAGAGCGTCGCCGCTCCGGCCCTTGTCCCGAGCTCTCAGGCGGAGAGGTCGGGCTTGTAGACGCGCAGAAATTTTTCGAGGTTCATCAATGACCAGAGAATACGGCTGTTGTCCGCGACGCCCGACATGTGCGCCGAGACGGTCTTTTCGATGGCCGGACGATGGAGCAATCTCGCCGTCGTCGAGTCTTCCGACAGCAGGAGATCGCGCATGGTCTCACCATGCGGGCCGCGCAGCCAGTGCTCGAACGGCACGCGAAAGCCGTTTTTGGCGCGCCGCAGCACCCATGCCGGGAGCATATCCTTCATGCTTTCGCGAAGCACCGCCTTGCCGACGCCGCCCTGCATCATCACCTTGTCCGGGATGCGCGCGGCCAGTTCGGCGACCTCGATATCCATGAATGGCATCCGCCCTTCGACCGAACCCGCCATCATCATGCGGTCGCCACGCTCGAGCGTATTGTCCGGCAGCCAGCAGGTCTGATCGAAATATTGCGCACGCCGCACATTTGAGACGCCGTCGCCGACGAGGACGAAATCCGGATTGCAGGGCGCCGGCGAGGAGCGGCCGAGCAGCATTTCCCGCTCGGATCGCGACATGTCGCCGAACCACAGACGCGCGCGCTCCGAAGGGTCGCAGGCGGACAGCGCCTTGAAGAGAACTTTCAGCCTGCGTGCGTCCGGGACGCGATCGACGATCGAAGCCAGCAGCGCATGTGCTCCGGGACCGACGAAACGATGGTAGAGCGCGGTGTATCGCTCGGCGAGATATTTGGGATAGCCGCAGAAGAATTCGTCGGCGCCTTCGCCGCTGAGCACCATCTTGACGCTGGCGCCCGCCGCCTTCGACAGGATGAGGATCGCAATGTCGGCGCCTTCACTGACCGGCGCCCCACGCCGCAGCACCGCCTCGTCCCAGTGATCGAAAAAGATTTTGGGTCCGACTTCGACGGGATGATGTTCCGCGCCGAAGAACCTCGCTGCCTCGGCCGCTTCTTTGGCTTCCGAATAGCCGTCGATCGTAAAGTCGGCGGAAAAGGTCTTCACCGGACCGGGGAGATTTTGCGCCATCAGCGCCAAAATCGCCGTGGAGTCGAGCCCGCCCGAAAGAAAGGCGCCGAACGGCGCGTCACAGCGCAGCCGCAGACGCACCGCCTCTTCGAGTGTCGCGCGCAATTGCGCGGCTGCATCCGCCATGGTGTGGATGTCGGGAGCCCGCCGGGCGAGGGGCGGCGTGTAATATCGCTCGATCGTCAGGCGTCCGGAGCGCCAACGCGCCCTCATGCCGGGCGGCAGCTTTTCGATTCTGGCGAAAAAGGTCGCCGGTCCGGGGACAAAGCGATCGACGAGATAGCCGTCGAGCGAACCCCAGTCGAAACGGGAGTCGAAGTCCGGAAACCGCGTGATCGCATGAATCTCGGAGGAAAAGACCAGAGTTTCACCCGAGCGATAGAAAAACAGTGGTTTCTTGCCGTATGGATCGCGCGCGAAGAAAACCGAATCGTCACGCGAGTCATACAGCGCGAAGGCGAACATTCCGCGGAACCGCGTGACGCACGCGTCTCCCCAGGCGCGATAAGCTTCGAGCAGCACTTCGGTGTCGGACCCGCTGGAAAAGACGTGACCGCGCGCCGCAAGCTCCTCACGCAACTCGAGGTAATTGTATATTTCACCGTTGAAGACGACACAGTAGGCGCGATCCGCGCTCCACATCGGCTGTGCGCCGGCGCTGCTCAGATCGAGTATCGACAGACGGCGATGGCCAAGGCCCAGCGAAGCGCGGCCGCCGTCGATCTCCATGAGTTCATAGCCGCCGGCGTCGGGGCCGCGATGTTTCATCTCGTCGGTCAGCGCGATAAGGCGATCACGCCCCAGGCGCCGCGAGTCCTTCGAGATCCATCCGAAGACACCACACATGGCTTCACGCTACATTGAAGGCGGACGGAATATCTCCCGTCCTGCGAGACTTGACGAGATCCGTGAGGAAGTCCCGATAGGCTGCAACCATTTTCGGATGGTCGAATTTGCCGACGACACTCGCGCGCGTTGCTTCGGCGAAGCCGTCGCGTTTCACAAGCGCCTCGAATCGTTCGAGCAACGAAACCAGAACCCCCGTATCGCCGACAGCAAAAACTGAGCCATTCTCGCCATTGACAATCTCGCGGGCGCCGCCAATGTCGCTCATGACGACGGGCGTTCCGGCGCCGAGCATCTCCAGCGCAGCGAGCGAAAGCGTCTCTATTGCCGTGCTGCAAAGCACGCCGACATCGAAGGCAGCGATGAAGGGGCGGACGTCGCCCTGAGCTCCGGCGAAGACGACATGCGCCTCGATGCCGAGTTCTCGTGCTTTCTGCTCGATTGTCGGGCGCATTGGGCCATCGCCGACCAGCAGCGCCTTTGCGGGCCGCCCGCGCCGCCGCAACTCGGCGACGGCTTCGATCAACTGGGAAATATTCTTCTCGGGCCGAAAGACGGCCAGCGAGCCGATGACGAAATCACTGGGAGCAATGCCCAGATGGGCGCGAGTCGCGCTCCGCAACTGGGCGCGCCCTGCCAGCGAAAAAGCCGACATGTCGATGCCGTTCAGGATCACTGTTTCGTGCCGCGGGCGCAAACCGCGAGCACGCCACAAATCTCGCTGAATACGGGAAATGAAGACGATCGCATCGGCACGGTTCATCAACGGGCTGTACAACAGATTCCAGAGCTTTTCGCTGCGCGTGCGCAGGATGCTGGTGTGCGAGACGCCGATGAGCGGCACTCCGATCCGAGCGAGCAGGCGGGCGAGGAACCCGACCAGGATCGGGCGCTCGTTGACGCAAACCAGAGCATCGAAGCGTTCACGCCGAAGCCTTTGGGCAAGATCGAGAATGCGGTGCGCCGGCGCATAGGGCGCGGAAAGTGCAGGAGAATCGAGCACAACGCCGACCGGCGCCGCCAGAGGCCCGCCGCGCATGGCGAATACCTCGCATGCCCAGCCCTCCGCGACGAGCCCGGCCGCGAGGCCAAAACTGTGCTTTTCGGCGCCGCCGATGATCGGCGCATTGATGACGATCAACGCGCGCATGGCAATTCATCCGTAGGGGAATGCGGCTCGTGCAACTTGGTCAGCTCCAGATGCGCGCCACCTCGGAAGAAGGGCTGACAACCTATATCGCTTATCCGACACTCTCGCTAACCCGTTCTGGCCATATCGTCAAATTTTCGTCGAGAATTGGAGAATAGAAGCCTCGAAAGACTCATCGCTCCACCTTTTTAGTCGACAATCGACAAAGTAAAGAGCACGGACAGCCATTGCCGGCTTCGGCTCGGCGCCACTACCTTGCATCCTCGTCGACGCGCCGGTCTGGCGCGCATCTGGACCTCCGCCCTCTTGGAGAAGGCCGGCTCTGGAGACGGATCGACGGGCATTCGGACAAACCCACATGCTCTTGCTCGTCGCACGGGCCAAGAGTAAGCAAAGGTGGCCCCGATGTCAGCGAATATCGCGCGGCGTGAACAGGAAATTATTTATATATGCAACAGCGCGACGATTGTGCCGCGCCGCCTCGTCTGCGGGGATTTCCTTCTGAAGTGAATCATCGAACTCGGACAGCGGCTGCCGCTGGCCACCGAGAAAGAAGAAACCATCGTAACCATAGTCCGACAGTTTCGCCACGATACGCTGCAATCCGCCGGGATTGTGGCGTTCCTCGATCTCGATGAAGAGATTCGGGCGGTTTCGCTGGATTGTCTGCTCGGCGCCTGCAAGCGCTTCTTCTTCATGACCCTCGACGTCGATCTTGATCAGAGAGACATTGTCGAAACCATAGTCGTCGAGGCGTCGCAGCGGGATCCGGATAGAGCGCGACAGAACCTCGTCGCCAACAGCGCGTGTCTCCAGACTGGCCATGCCGAGGTCTTCCCGTCCGGAGGCGAGCAGGGGAAAGCGCAGTTCGGCCTCGCCACTGGTCGACGACAGGGCAAAGGGCTCGATCATGACATTGGACATGCGGAGCCGGGCGAGACTTTCGCCATATGACGGATTGGGCTCGAAGGCATGAACGCGGCTCGCGAAGCGGGAAAGATGATACGACCAGCAGCCATTGTTGGCCCCGACATCGATGGCGACCGATCCTTTGCGGACGTAATTGCGCAACTCTCGCAGTTCCGCTTCTCCGGTGAAGAAATACTCCTTCCAGAAATGCTTGCGCATCGCGAGACGATAACGAAGGTTTTTCATTTTTCGATCCTTGTGCGCCTCTCAGACGATCTGCAGGCGCGTCGAGTCTGACATCGCTGTTTCGCTGAACCCGACGGCGAGCAATTACGCCCCCTCACGGATTGCGCAGCCCGATAGCATCGGCGAGCGGCCGATCGACCTGTTCGCCGGAGACGAGCGCCATCCCGCCGTAGCCCTTGTAGACCCACAAGGCCCAAGGGAAGCCGTTGGCTTCGGCGGCCGCGCGCACCGCGGCGAACCAGGGGATGCGGTCGGGCAGCGGCTGCCCCAGGGCTGTGCCGACGCAACCGAACTCGCCGAGAAAGACACGGTCGCTGGCAATGCCATTGTCTTTAGCCCATTGTCCGACCGCAGCAAAATCCTCGGCGATGCGCTCCGGGGTGTGGCCAGTCCGGAAATATGCGGCGAGCGCGTCTTTCGCCGCGCGCTTTTCACGGGCGGCAACCGAAAACCCCGCTGACGATGTCGCTTCTTCGGCGTGAATGGCGGCCGATTTCGTGACGGCGGAAACATTGCCGCGGTCCGGCGGCCAGCGCAGACCGGAAAGGTGGCGGGTCTCCGCATCGGAGTCGACCCCCTGATGGGTCCAGGTGTGCGGGTCGTAATAATGGAACGTGTAAAACACGTTGCTGCGCTTGAACGGCGTGATGTCGAGTTGCATCAGAGCCTTGGCGTCGCTCCATCTGGCGCCGGTAACGACCAGAGGCAGGTCCGGCGCCGCAGACCGCGCCTTTGCGTGCAGAAGGGGCATCATCTCTTGCCAGCGCTTCATTTCCGCCGGCGTATCCAGCCACGGTTCGTTCATCATTTCGAACAGGACGTGATCATGCGGCAGCTTGTCGAAGGCGCCCGCCAGCTTTTCGACGACATTGGCATAGGCGCGGAAAATTGGTCCATCGACAGCGTCGACCACGCTCCTGGGGCCATATGCCGGATTGGCGTCCGTGGGGTGCAGATCGACAATGACCGAGAATCCGGCGCTGATCAGTCGCCGTGCCGTGGCGACGGCGATTTCCGTCAGTTCGTCGAAACGCGCCCCTTTTGTAGCCAGGAAGATGCCCGGATCGAGCGTGACGCGCAGATAATCGAAACCGAGACCCGTGAGGCGCGCAAGTTCTGCGTTGGAGATCGAATGGTCTGGCCCGCGAAACGGCGGCCATGCATAGGCAAAGCTGGCGCCCTCGCCCGTCGACTCCGGCCAGCTGAGCAGGTTGTGGACATTCACGCCCCGCCGCAGGCCCGGCCCGGCCATGCCCGAGGAAGCGGAGGCGACCGTTGCCGGAAGCGAGCAAATTCCTGCGCAGAACGCGCGACGATCGATCGGCGACCCGAGCATGGCGGTCACGCTCGCGCAGGTATCAAGCGACGCAGCCACGCCTTCTTCGAGAACAGCCGTTGATAGGCCTCCACGAGCGGCTGGATCTGGTGGTCCCAGGAGAATTGCTCCTCGAGACGTCGGCGGCCGATCTGGCCCATCTCCGCACGCAGCGCCGGATCGTCGAGCAGACGAACGATCTTGTCGGCAAAGTCCTTGGTGTCGTTGGCCTTGGCGTAAAGCGACGCGCTTGCCGCCGAAAAACGACCCTCCGTCACGTCGAACTGAACGATCGGCTTGCCCATCGCCATATATTCGAGAATCTTGTTCATCGTCGACAGGTCGTTCATGACATTGACCCGGTCGGGATTGACGCAGACATCCGCGCTGGAGAGGACCGAGAGGAGATCGGCGTCTGGCGCGCGCCCGAGGAAGGTGACGTAATCGTCGAGTTGGCGAGACGTGCAATCACGCTTCAGCGCCTCCAGACTCGGGCCGCCGCCGACGAGCACGAACTGCGTGTCGTCTCGCTCGAGGACGCGCACCATGTGCTCGACGGAGTCGAGCAGGAGATCGACGCCTTCCTGATCGCCCATCACGCCGACATAGCCGACGAGATTCCTGCGGCCGTTGCGCCAGCGCGGATCCGGATCCACCGGCTTGACGCGCGACAGATCCGGGCCGCTGCGCACGACGAACACATCGGCGGAGTCCTTGTGGCCGCGCGACAAGGCGATCTTGCGATAGCTGTTGTTGGTCGCGATCGTCACATCGGCGAAATAGAATGTCAGCCTCTCGAGGAGCACCAGCAGGCGCCAGAAAAATCCCCGCTTGCCGAATTTCGCCTCGAAAAGCTCCGGATTGATGTCGTGATGATCGAACAGGAAGCGGACGCCGAGCAGCTTGAAAGGCACGGCGACGAAAAAGATCAGATCCGGCGGATTGCAGGCATGAATGGCGTCGAGGCCGCGTTCGAACCAGATCTTCCAGGCGAGCCGCATTTCGGCGGTGAGCGCCGCGCCGTATTCGAGCAGATAACCGAGGGCAGAGCCTGCATCGAGCGGCAGCGGATGTCGGTAAATATGCACGCCTTCCAGCACTTCGTAGGCCTCCTCGAAGCCTTTGCCGGTCGGACAGATAACTGAAACCTCGGCGCCCTTCTCACGCAGGGTGCGCGCCTCCTGCCACACGCGTCGGTCGAAGGGAACCGGGAGGTTTTCGACGATGATGAGAATTTTCTTGCCGGCAAGTTCGACGCTCGGCGTCTCGGGGGAAGTGTTTGCCGTCAACATGCGCCATTTTTCTCCATGAAACGCGAGGCGGAAAACATGGGCAAGTCGACCCATGATTCCCGCGCTGCTCCGACACGTTCCCGCGCCCGTTGACGGCAGACCGGCTCGATCGATGCCCATCCGTCAGATGAGCGCGTAGAGGTTGAGAACCTTTTTCGACCCGAAGTTCAGGGTCGGCGCCGTGCCGTTGGCGTCGACGATGAGATCATAGTCACCGGTTTCCGCGGCCTCGCGCGTGACCAGAAGCTTCGAGAAGCCGGGCAGATGCGAATAGGCATAGCCAAGGTTCTGTCCGATCAGCTGATGCGGCTGCAGGGACGCATCATAGACCGACAGCCGATATCCGGAACGCAGCAATTTCCGCGCCATATCGATATTCGGGCTTTCGCGCAGATCGTCGCTGTCCGCTTTGAAGGCAAGGCCGAGCATGAGGACGCGAGCGTTCGCCGGGAGGCCTCTTACAACCTGGCGGAACAGGAAGTCCTTGTGCGCCTCGTTCGAGCGGATCAGTGAATCCACGACATGCGTCTGTGCGCCGACGTCGCTGGCGACATACTGCAGCGCGCGGACGTCCTTGGGCAGGCACGAACCGCCGAACGGACCGCCGGGACGCAGGTAATGCTTGGAGATGTTGAGCTTCGTGTCGGAGACGAAAATCTCGTGCACCTTGTCGGCGCTGATGCCGAGTTCGACGCAGACGCGACCGATCTCGTTTGCGTAGGCGACTTTCAGCGCGTGGAAAGTATTGTCGACGAACTTGGTGAACTCCGCCTCGCGGTATCTTGTATAGAAACGCGGCGCCTCGATGCCTTCGTTCAGGGCGTCGAGCACGGGATTGGGCTTGCCGTCGGCCGTGCCGATGACGATCTTCGGCGGGTTGAAATAGTCGTAGATGGCGACCGCTTCGCGCAGAAATTCCGGATTGTAGACGAGGTCGACCGCGCCGACGTCGTCCCCGAGCACCGACTGGAACACCGGCATGATGAGCTCTTCGATCGTGCCGGGACGGAACGTGCTACGGTAAACGACTGCGAGCCTCTTCTCGCGCACGCCCGGCAGCACATGCTTCGCGATCTGACGCGACACTTCGGCGATGTCGCTCATGTTGTGCGAACCGTCCGGGCTGCTGGGCGTTCCGACGCAGACCATGGCAAGATCACAGTCATTCAGCACGCCCGTCACATTGACGAAACACTCCATGTCGCCGCGTTCGCGCGCGGCGCGCAACAATTCTTCGACACCGGGCTCCTTGATCGGAGAAATACCCTTGTTGAGCTGCTCGACTTTGGCCTCGTTCACGTCGAAGCCGACGATGCTGTGGCCCTGCTTCGCGATACAAGCCGCTGCGGTAAGCCCCACGTAACCCAAGCCGAAAATGGCAACTTTCATCATGCCTCCCAAATCCCGAGCAGCTCGGCGCACATCAGGCGCCGCGCGCCAGCGCGCGCAGCGGAACTCCCTTTTCAATACCCCGAAAACCCATCCAAGATCAATATCTCGCATGTAAAATCACGAATTGAGCGACAGCAGCCGCTGTCGACATTTGGCCGTCGGCTGCCGTCCACATTGAAATTGCGGTTGCGGCCCACGCCAAGACTTTGTAAGTAGTCGCCTGAGATCATGGGCTCGGTTGCGACTCACTCGCGGAGGGAAATGGTTTGCGCGGTAAATCGTCCGACAGCATGATCGGCTCATCGCAATCAGGCGCCTTGTTTTCATCGTCGAAGACCTTGGTCGCAGCAATGATGCTGGCAGGCTGCTCCGCTACCGCCGACCTCGTTCCAAAGGACGGGCCGACCGCGGCCGCCGTTCGCCGCGATGCGGAAGTCTCCGTGCAGTCGCCCGAACGCCCGCTGGCCTATGCGCTTGTCGATCTGTCGCCGTCGACCGTCAACATCGTCAATCGGACCACCCAGGCTTCGGTTCCGCGCTTCCACAATCTGCCGGCGCGCAAGGGCAACAACGACGAAGCGCCGCTCGGCGTCGGCGACATGATCGCTGTAACGGTCTTCGAGACTCTTTCCGGCGGCCTTTTCATTCCGGCCGAATCGATGCAGCGGCAGAACAATTTCGTTCAAATGCCCAGTCAGCAGGTCGACGGCGCCGGCCAGATCAATGTGCCGTACATCGGTTCGATCGCGGTCGCGGGCAAGACGCCAAAACAGCTCGCCAAGGATATCTCGCGGCGGCTTTCCCACCGCGCCATCGAACCGCAAACCATCGTCACCGTCCTCGAGCGGCGCGCGAGCGGCATCAGTGTTCTCGGCGATGTCAGCGTGCCCCTGCGCTTTTCCATGGATCCGGGCGGCATACGCGTGCTGGGCGCGATCGCCCGCGCCGGGGGGCCGAAATCGGCGCCCTACGAAAGTGTGGTGACGCTGCAGCGTGGCGGGACTACGCAACAAGCGCTTCTCAGCGTCATCGTCAAGGATCCCAACCAGAACGTATCACTGGCGCCGGGGGACAGCGTCGTCGTGACGCGTGAATCGAAGGCCTATATGGCGTTCGGCGCCACGACTGAAACCTCGAGCAACATTTCGGGTCCGACACGCCGCTTCACGTTCGACGCGGACAATTTCACGCTGGCGGAGGGTCTCGCGAAGGCGGGCGGGCTCCTGTCCAACCGATCCGACCCGCGCGGAATTTTCGTGTTGCGATTTGAAAAGCGCGCGGCGCTGGCGGCGCTCGGCGTCGATGTATCCAGCTATTCCCAGGATCTGGTGCCCACCGTCTATTCGGTCGATCTCAGCCGCTCGGAAGGATTCTTCCTGATGAACAGCCTGTATCTGCGCCACATGGACATGATTCTCGCGACCGACTCTCCGACGGCCGACTTCGTCAAGCTTCTCGCCATCATGGAGTCCATGTCGAACATCGCGACCAATGCGGCCACCGTCGCGACCAAATGATCACAGCACGCCCTTTCCTCCCCCTTGCATTCGGGCTCGCAATCGCTCTTCAGCCGATCGCCGCCATTGCGAGCAACTGCTTCGCCGATATGCCGTCGGGGGCGGTGGAGGGTTTTCTCGAGAGCCCGGAGTCGCTCTGGCGCTCCGAAACCTCGAGCTCGAAAAACATCGCGTCCGCAGCGCGCGGTTTCGCCAAATTGCCCGCGACGCTGCAAGTCCTGATGCGGTCCGCGGCGCGGGCCAATCCGGCGCAACGCGCCGAAATCGGCGAAGGCCTGGCCGGCGCTTACTCGGATTGCGTCATCCACGACAGCATAGCGGCGCGGCGAATCGCCGATGCGGTCAGACAGGCGTCGGACGACACTTTGAGCCGCGCCTATCGTCGCAAGATTGCCGAATCCTCGGGAGATGCGCCAGGGCTGGCCTCCCCTTCCGATCCGAACGCCGACCGCCCGCGAAATCTGCACATCGGCATTATCCACACGCTGGGAGTGTCGCGCATGTCTTTGGGAGATCCGTTCAAGCTGGACAGCCCGAATCAGAGATAAAGTCAGTCATAACCGTGACAAAGGTTCGCTTGCTGACTAAACACATCACGCGTCAGTCGTCCGGGACTCACGCGGCGCCCGGACAGAGACCGCCATGTTGCAGGTAAGCCAATACGCACAGAACTCCAGGTCGACTGGCAAGGACGTCACGCTCGTCCCGCAGGTGGATGCTCTTGGGCTTCTGCGTATCTTTTACAGAAAATGGCCGATCATCGCTGGCGTAGTCGGCATTGCGACGGGCCTTGGCTTCGCATACACCCTGGCAGCGACGCCGAAATACACGGCGACAATTGAGGTATACATAGACCCGAACAAGCAGCATTTCATGTCCAAGCAGGAGGTGAACGTCACGGGCGGGCAGCCGGATCCGGGCCTCATCGACAGCCAGGTTGAAATCCTGAAGTCGGAAAGCGTCCTGGGGGCCGCCGTGCGCACTCTCGATCTCACCAACGATCCGGAGTTCACGCCCCCCAGGTCCTTCATCAGCTCAGCCATCTCGTGGGTTGTTTCGCACCTTTCGAAGAAAGGGCAGGCGCCAACGCAAGAAGACATCGAACGCGGCGCGGCCGAAAAAGTTCTCACCGGTCTCAAGGTGAAGCGCCTCGGCGCGACCTATGTCGTTCAGATCGATTATACCGATCTCACGCCCCGCCTCGCGGCGCGGATCGCCAATGGCGTCGGCGAAGCCTATTCCGCCGCCGAACTCGAAGCACGTTTCCAGTCTGCAAAACGCGCGACGCGCTGGCTCGACTCGCGCATCAAGGAGCTGCGCGACCAGGCGGCCGACGCTGATCGCAAGGTGCAGAAGTTCAAGGCCGACAACAATCTCGTCGACACCGCCCGTGGCTCGCTCAACGAACAGCAACTCGCCGACGTCAATGCTCAGCTGGTCACCGTCCGCGCCGCAACGGCGGAGGCCAAGGCGCGCTATGATCGCGTGATCGAGGTCCTCAAGGATCCCGTGGCCGACGGCTCGGTGACCGAAGCGTTGCGCAGCGAAGTCGTCACCCGCCTTCGCGCGCAATATCTCGATTTTTCCAGCAAATATGGCGAGATCTCCCGGCGCTATGGCGCCAACCACGGCGCCGCCGTCAATCTGAAGCGACAGATGGATGAGGTGAAGCGCTCCGTTCAGCTCGAATTGAAGCGCATCGCTGAAAGCTCCCGAAGCGACTACGAAGTTGCTCTGGAGCGCGAGAAGTCGGTCCGTGGCAGCCTCAAGGCCGCCGTTTCGCAGGCCGACGCCAACAATCTCGCGCTGGTCAAGCTACGCGATCTGGAGAGCACCGCGCAGATTTACCGCGGCCTCTACGACACGCTCTCGCAGAAATTCGAGGAAGCGACGCAGCAGCAGAGTTATCCCGCTCTCGACGCCCGCATCATCACCTCGGCGACCGAGCCGACCGCACCGAGCTGGCCGCGCGGCATCATCGTCGTGCCGGCGGCGATGGCGCTCGGCCTGGTGATCGGCATGATCGTGGCCCTGCTGAAAGAGTTTCTTGGAAACAATTTCCGGTCGGTCGACGACGTTCAGAACTACGCCGGCTTCGAATGTCTCGGCATTCTTCCCGACCTCTCCTATGATCACAAGGACAGCAAGATTGCGCTGGAGACGGGAATGCTCGGCGCAAGCGCGTCGTTCGTGCGTCATTCGGTCGAAGCGCCATTCTCACGCTTCACGGAAACGATCCGTAATGTGAAAGTCACGCTCGACATTGCCCGTTCTCAAGAGAAGTCCGGCGTTCTCGGCGTCGTCTCATCGGTGCCGAAGGAAGGCAAGACCACTTTCTCCAGCAATCTCGCTCTGCTCGTCGCCAACATGGGTCACAAGACCCTTCTCATCGACGGCGATCTGCACAATCCGTCCGTCACGCGTACGCTGGTTTCGGGTGTCGGCGCTGGACTGATCGAGGTGCTTACGCAGACCGCCACCTTCGAAGAGGTCTTGCGCCATGACTCGATCACTGGCCTCGACTTTCTGCCGACGGTCATCAATGCCCGGCATTCGAACGTCGTCGCGCTTCTCACGTCGAGAGCCATGAGCCAGTTGCTCGCCGACGCGCGCCAGCGATACGAATATGTGATCATCGATCTTCCACCGACGGTTCCCGTTGTCGACGTGAAGGCGGCGGCGCATATGGTCGACAATTTCATCTTCGTGATCGAATGGGGCGCCACGAGCCGGGACGTGGTGCGAGAGGCGCTGGAAAGCGCCGACCTCTTGCGCAGCAAGGTGCTCGGTGTCGTGCTGAACAAGGCCGACCCGGCGGAGCTGAAACGCTTCGAAGCCTACAAGGGGCCAAATTACAACAGCTATTACGTCTCCAACTGATCTCCCGCCCGGCCACGCCGAACACCCGTGCGGCGCCGTACAAACGAGCTCGTTCGAGGGTTTTCGTTTGCTGCGAGACAGGCTAGAACGCGAAGCTCCCTGCTTTCGCGTCGCCTTTTCCGATTGGAGCTGTCGCTGATGAACGCCGTGTCCTCGCCCCGATCAAGGATCATGGTCGTCACGCCACTCGGCGAAGGCGGGCGGGGCGGCATCGACCGGATCATGGACGAAATCCGCGTCCAGCTTTCCGAAAAGCCGCCTGCCGATCTCACCGTGTCTTTTTATTCGACACGCGGGCAAGGCCATATTCTGCGGTCCATCCCTCTCGTCGCCATCACTGCCCTGCGGCTTCTGTTGGCGCCCTTCGGTTTCGGCCCGGATCTCGTGCACATAAATCTGGCGCAGGACGGCAGCACTCTGCGCAAGCTTTTGGTTGCGCGAGTCGCGCGCTTCGTCGGCGTGCCGTACATCATCCATCTGCACGGTTCGCGTTTTCGCAGTTCCTGGGCCAAGGCTCCGCCGGTGCTGGTGCGACGGATGCAGAGATTGTTTGGATATGCTGCGCACACGCTCGTGCTCGGCACCGTCTGGAAGGAGTTCATTCTTCAACACGCGCCGAAGGCTGAAGGACGGATCGAAATCTTTCCGAACGCCTCGCCGGCAGCCGAACCCGCCGTGCGTGAGACGCGAGACCATGTCGTCATTCTCTTCCTCGGTTACATCGGCGAACGCAAGGGGGCGCCGCAGCTCGTCGAGGCGCTGGCGACGATGAAATCCTCGCCGGACCTGGAGCAGGGGCCGCAATGGCGGGCGATCATCGCCGGCAATGGCGATGTAGAAGAGACCCGCGCGCGCGTCGAGAGCCTCGGGCTCGCTGATCGGGTCACGCTGCCAGGCTGGGTGGGGCCGGAAGAAGTGAGCCGGCTGCTGTCGCAAGCGGACATTCTGGTTTTGCCGTCGTTCGACGAAAATCTTCCCATGTCGGTCATCGAAGGCATGGCCCATGGGCTGGCGGTGGCCGCGACCCCGGTGGGCGCCGTCGAAGACATACTGCATCACGAGAAAACCGGGCTCATCACGCCGACCGGCGACGCGCCTGCGCTCGCGAAGACGCTGGAGCGACTTGTTCTCGACCCGGATTTGCGCGCGCGCCTCGGCGCCGCCGCCAAAGCCTATCACACAGAGCATCTGGAGATGGGTGCCTACTACCGCAAGCTCCTCGATGTCTGGCGGCGCTTTGCGCGGAGGAGCGCTGCGGCCAGCAGTGGCGCATCGTGATCGCCTGGTATGTAAATCGTCTCCGCAACATGAGTCCCGTCGAGATCCTCCACCGACTCGACGAGCAACGAAAGCGCGTTGCCTCGCGCTTCGCGCGACACGATTGGCCGGCCTTCGCCAACCCTGGCCCGGCGCCGGCGCTGCCCGGCGCCGCCGCCGCCTGCCGTGCGAACACTGACGACGCGATGCGAGCTGCGCTGGCGGAGCGGGTCACGGAAATTCTCGCCGGCCGCTGCGTCCTGCACGGCGTCGAATGGCCCACGCGTTCGCCGGACGAACTGTTTCCCCAGACGATCTGGTTGCTCGATCCGGTCGGCGGCGCCGCCTGGCCCGGGGCCGAAACCTATTGCTTCGATATTGGCTACCGCCGCGACGCCGCTCGTGGTGACGTAAAATTCGTCTGGGATTTCAATCGTATGCAATGCCTGCCGCCGCTCGCGTTGCAGGCGGCTCTGAGCGGCGATGCCGCGTGTCTCGCCGCCATCGAGGCGGCTGTTTCGAGTTGGCATGCCGCCAATCCCCCCTTTCGGGGCGTAAACTGGAACAGTTGCATCGAACTCGCCATCCGTTCGATCTCGCTGCTCGTCGTCAGTTCGCTGTGCGGAGAATCCTTGTCGCAAGCCTGCGCTGCGAAGCTTCGCGAAATTCTTGCTGCTCAATATTACTGGCTCCGCCGCTTTCCCTCGCGCCATTCTTCGGCCAACAATCACCGTACCTACGAGCTTCTCGGCATTCTGGCGATCGCCACGGCCATGCCCGAACTGGATCCCGCCGGCGCGGCGGCCACCGCGGCGCGCGCCGAGATCGAGCGCCATGCGCTCGCCCAGATCCTGCCCGACGGCGTCGGCGCCGAACAGGCCATCGCTTATGCGGCCTTCACCGCCGAGGCGCTGCTGGTCGCCGATTTCATCGCACAGGCAAGCGGCCGACCGTTCGGCCCGGCGCTGCAGGAACGCCTCGCCGCCTTTGGCGAATATTGCGCCTGGCTGGTAGACGACGCCGGCCGCGTCCCAGCGATCGGCGACGACGACAGCGGTCCGTTGCTACCGGACTTTGCCGAGCGCCCCTATGTCGCCTCGATCGCCAATGTCATCGCGGCGCGCTGCGGGCGCGGGGCGTTCGCGCCCTCGGTCGGGCCGGGCGGGCTACGCGAGGCGCTGCTCGGCATTCCGGGCGCGGCGAGCGCGCCCCGTCAGGGCCTGCGCTGTTTCAAGACCGGCGGTTACACCGTCGTGCGCGAGACCCGCGCCGGCCAACGCTTGCGGCTCGTCGTCGATCACGGGCCGCTCGGCTATCTCTCCATCGCCGCCCACGGCCATGCCGATGCGCTGGCCTTCACCCTGTCTCTCGACGGGACCGAAATCCTCGTCGACCCGGGGACGTACCTCTATCATGCCGGCATTGGCTGGCGCGATTGGTTCCGCAGCACGTCGGCCCACAACACGCTGACGATCGAAGGCGCCGATCAAAGCGTGATGAGCGGCGACTTCAACTGGTCGCACAAGGCCAATTGCACGCTTGAAAGCGTCGACGGCAGCGAGAACTGGTCGGTTGCCGCGCAATGCGACGGCTATCTGGCGCGCTACGGCGTGCGGCATGTGCGCCGCATCCGCGCACTCCCCGGTGGCGTCGAGATCGTCGATCTACTTCGACCGGCGAATCCCACGCTCGTCGCAACGGCACAGTTTCAGTTTGCTCCCGACCTCGTCCTCGAACCCGACGGTTCCGCTTTCCGGATTCTGCGCGCGGGCGAAGCCATCGCCCGGATCTCTTTCGAACCTGCGGGCGAAACGACCCGCAGTTGCGGCGAGGACAGGCTCGACGGCGGCTGGGTTTCGCCGCAGTTCGGCGAGAAACATGCCGCCGAGCGTCTCGTCTGGCGCGGCGTCATCCCCGAAACCGGCCTCGGCACACGCATTGTCTGGGGGTAGGGCCAGCCGACCGGTTCGAAGGCGTTTACTCTGAGCGCAATGACAGGGTGAGAAAAGGCGGCATCGGTGCGATATCGAACTGCACCGACAGAATTTCTCCAAGATTCTCGTCGATTGTACGCCACAGGCGTTTGTAGATCACTGACGGGGACCGGCCCATGGCTCTTGCATATGAGCACGACTCGGACTGGCTGCGAACCGGCGCGCGGACCGAGGCGGGTGTGCGCGTCTACGCGATCGGCGACATTCACGGACGTCTGGATCTGCTCGAGAAACTGGTCGAGAAGATCGATGCGGACAAGGCGGCGCACCCGGTCGCAACGGCGCTCGAAATCTATCTCGGCGATTATATCGATCGCGGCCCGTCTTCCAGACAGACCGTAGACTTCCTTCTGAAGCGGGCGGCGGAGGTCGAAAATCTGATTTTCCTCACCGGCAATCACGAGGAATTCCTGCTGCAGGCCCTGCATGATCCGAATGCCTTCGCGCCCTGGATGCGTCATGGCGGGCGCGAGGCCCTGCTTTCCTACGGCGTCGTCACGCCGCGTCAGGGCGGGGCGCGCGAGATCGACAAGGCGATGCAGGAAATGCGGGCGGCGATCCCCCAGGCACACATCGAGTTTTTTGAAAATCTGCTGCTCAACTATCGTTGCGGCGATTATTTCTTCGTTCACGCCGGCGTGAAACCGGGGGTTCCGCTGGAGCAGCAGAAAGCCAGCGACATGCTGTGGATCCGCGAAGAATTTGTCGATTATCGGGGAGCGCATCCGTTGCGGGTGGTGCATGGACATACAGTCATCCAGAACCCCGAGATTTACCCCGGTCGCATCAACATCGACACAGGAGCCTACGTCAGCGGCAAACTGACCTGCCTCGTGCTCGAGGATCGTGCAGTGTCGTTCCTGTGACCGCAGCGGCGCGCGGCGCTTTATTGTCGCGTGATTTGCTTGCAAAATTTCGGTTTTTATCCTAACCGTCCCGCGTCTCTATCGCTTGCACGCTCAACTTCAAAAATGGAGTGATCGACTTGCTTTCAAAAGTCTCCGCTCGCATGACCGATACGTTTTCCCGGGCATTCGGCGGGGGCATCGCATCGCAATCGGCTCACGACGCTTCGACAGCTTCGCGTGTGACATTGAAATCCGGCGAAATTCCCGGGATCGACGGACTGCGCGCCATCGCCGTCTCATTCGTGATGCTCGGGCACTACGGCCTGGGAAAATATATTCCCGGCGGGTTCGGCGTGACGCTGTTCTTTTTTATCAGTGGCTTTCTGATTACCGTTCTGATGCTGCGCGAACATGCCGCGTCGGGAAAAATAGCGATCGGGCGTTTCTATATGCGGCGGCTGTTGCGATTGCAGCCGGAGCTGCTCGCCTTCCTTGTCCTGTCCGTAGCGATCGGGGTGTGGATTTCGATAACCAATCTCCCGAGCTGGCTCGACGTTGCCGGAGCTGGCCTTTACGTTTCCAACTATGTCTATCTGTCGCATTCGACAACGATGAGATGGCCGCATCTCTGGTCATTGGCGGTCGAAGAGCATTTCTATTTGATGTATCCTCTCGTGTTTTCGTTCCTTATGCCGCGCGGAACAAGCCTGCTGCGCGTGTTGGCGGCGCTTTGTGTCGCAAGCCTGATCTGGCGCTGCGGCCTTCTGTGGATGCACGCGCCGGATCACTGGACCTATGTCGCCACGGACGCGCGTCTCGACTCGATCGCCTATGGCTGCCTCACGGCCTTGATACTCTGGCGCACGGAGGAATCAGTGCCTGTATCCGATCGCTGGCCCGCTGCGCTGATCGGGGTCGGTTTCGCGTTCTTGTTGGTCGGATTCGCCGTAAGAGGGGAGTTTTTCCGCGAGAGCTTCCGTTATTCGGTGCAGGGCGTTGGAGTGGCCCTGTTTATCGCGGGCGCACTGTCGCCGGCCGGTCGCAAATGGACGGCGATCTTGCAACTGCCGGCGATGCAGTGGCTGGGCAGGATGTCCTACGCTGCTTATTTGTGGCACCTTGAGCCGCTGCGGCTCGCCAAGCAGATATTCGGCGTCTCGGAAATCTCGGGCGTCGGCCCCACCGTGGCGATGATCGTCGTGGGTTTTGCCTTCACCTATGCAATCGCCGCGGCGTCCAACAGATTCGTATACCAGTCTTTCCTGCCGTTGCGTCGCCGCTTCGGTTCACACGCGGGATAACGTCTGGCGCGCCAATGTCGCGCCTGCTTGTCGTCGGGCCGTGACGAGGGAGTTCCATGGCTTTGTTTCATGCTGATCGCCGGAAGGGGTGGCTCGGCGTCGCCGCCCTTGTCGCCGTGGCCTTCGTGAATTTCAAATTCGACACCGGGTTCGGGTGGGTGTTCCTCGATATCGCCCTGGCTCTCGGCCTCGTTTGCGCGTTGTGCCCGGAATGGCTGACAGGAAAGGCGACGCCGACCGGCGCAAGGCCGACGATCGTCGGCAATCTTGTGGGAATCTTCATCGTGCTGGCCGTGGGCGAGGCGGCCGTCCGGCTCGTTGCGCCGCAGGCGTACATGTCCCCGCGCCTCGTCGCCTCGCCGCTCTACGGCATGGCCGCGCCGACGCAGACCGATTTCGTCAACAGCATGCCGGGGCGCTGGCGCTTCCGCTACACCTCCAACGAATATGGCCATCGCGGTCCCGCCGCGGCGATCGGGAACGCCGATCGCACGCCCAACGTGGTGCTGCTCGGCGACAGCTACACATTCGGAGTCGGCGTCGATGACGGGCAGGAATATGCGGCCGTGATGGCGGCGGCCCTCGGCGACGCCGCTCAGGTCGTCAACCTCGGATCGCCGGGCTGGGGCCTGACGCAGGAGATGCGCCGCTTCTATGAATTCGGCCGGGTGTACGATCCTGCTGTAGTGCTGCTGCAATTTTGTGAAAACGACCCCGGCGACAATATCCAGACGCCTGTCACCTATATCGACGGCGGGCGGATCGCCTTTCGCAGCCTCGACAGCGGCGCTTATCTGCTGCGCCGGAATATGCAGGCGCTGGTGCGCTATCTCGGCGAGTCCGTCCTGCAATACAGCCAGATCTACGAAATGTTCCGCTTTGGCGCCTTCGAGTATCTGCGCCGCCGTTTCTCGAGGGAAACGGGGGAGGCCGGCGCGCCGGAACTCGGGCAGGACAAGACATACAACACACTTCTGGAGGCCTTCGCCGAGGATCTGACGCGGCGCGGGATCAAGCTGGTCTTCTTCTCGGTCAATGGGGAGTGGGGTATTGGGCCGCATCCGCTCATCCGCGCCAAGGCCCTCGAGCTGCAGGCACAGGGCAAGCTCGTCTATATCGACACCGAGCCGCTGTTCGACGGCAAGACGGGGTACGAGTCGCCGGAGGGCCATCATTGGGGCGTCGGCGGACACAAGATCATCGGTGACGAAATGGCGCGCCGGGTCAGGGCCTTGCTGAACCGGTAAGCGCGAAGATCACCCGCGCGCGCCGCGGCTGGCGATGAGTGACATCGGCAGTAGCAGGCTTCTCTCGACAACGATATCGGCGTCCGGGAACATCCGGGCGAGATCATCGCGTCCGAGCGGGTTGTAGCAGCGCTGCCAGCTGCGCGCCGCTTCGAGGCTTCCCGCCCGCGGGCTGATCCCGAACGACAGCCGGGCGAGAAGTTGGACGCGCAGCCATTCCGGATAGGTCGCGAAAAACGGCGCCAGTGGATGGTGCGGATCGACAGGCGAATACTTGTTTGGAATCTGGACAAAGAACGGCTTTCCGCTGCGGGAAAGCTTTTCAGCAAGCGTCTTCTGTTGATCCACAGAGCATAAATGCTCAAAGAAGCTGTTCGAAAAGACAAGATCGAAGTTCTCGAAATCGGCCTCTGTCAACGCATTGGCGTCTTTTTTCTGATTCACGATGAACTGACTGTCGGTGCTTTCATTGGCGAGTGTGGTGTCGACTGTATGATCGTTGATCAGCGTCACTTCGATCTGATCGGCGGCAGACAGATCCCACCACTTGCTCCAGAATGAAACAGTGCCGCCGAGATCAATGATGCGGATCGGTCGCGACAATGACCGCAGCCCGCTCTCATTCAGGAATGATTTGAAGGTTTCGAGCCGCTTGCCGCGAGAATGCCGTCTGATTTTCGAGATGAAGGACATGCCCGCCGCCGTGTTGAAGGATCGCCGCCGACTTGCCGCGTTCACCGGCGCGCGGCCGACAGCGGAAAGACCATTTTCATTTTCACACAGAGTCTGCCCGAGTAGCCGATTTGCGCTGCGATCTCAAGGGGCGCAGCGGGCTTTTCAACTTCATGGCGCGTTATCATTTGGCGGCGCGGAGTCCGAGCGCCGCCAAATCCTCGCTGGCGAGACCTCCGCGTGACGACAGATAAAGCGCAAACCCGTCGTCCGTGTATGCCTTGTAGGCGCAGAGCGCCCATGGAAACCCGAAATGTTCTGCCGCGCGGCGCGCCTGTTCCAGCCAAAGAGCGCGACCCGGCACGTCGAGGCCGCCGGCAACACGCATCGCGCCGATTTCGCCCAGTAGCACGCGAGAGCGTGCAATCTTGTTGGCGTCCGCCCAACGGGCTACTTCCGCGAAATCAGCCAGGATGCGGTCGGGTCCATGGCCACTGGCCGCGTATTTGTCGAAGCTCGAAACGAGGCGCTTCCTGAGCGCCGCCTTTTCTTCGTCCCCGATTTTTTCGTCCATGTCGATGCGCTGCACGGCGTCGTCGCGCGCCGCCGCAATATTCTCGGCTTTCGGCGGCCACGCAAGGTCCGACACATAACGCGACTCGTCTGCCGCAAATCCCTGATGCGTGTAGAAATGCGGATCGTAGTAATGGAAAGTCCAGTAAACATTGCTCGCCTTGTAGTGGCTCGCATCGAGCGCGACCAACGCCTTGCGGTCGCTCCAGTCGCCGCCCGTCAGCACGATCGGAAGATCGGGCGCAACGTCACGAATGCGATCGTGCAGGATGATCTGGAGCCGCGGCCACGCGGCCGGTCCGCTGCCGTGATCCACATGCGGCTCGTTCATCGGTTCGAATATGACATTCCCGCCGGAGTAATTCGCCAGACGCGCAGCCAGGGCGCCCACGAGATCGGCATAGGTGCGGAAGGCGGGCGTGTTTTCGCTCTGTGTTAAGGACGTGGGCATCAGCTTTGGATTGACGCGCACCGGATGCAGATCGACGACGACCGCCAGCCCCGCCGCCAGCATGCGGTCGATCCGCTCGCGCAGCATGTCGAACAGTTCGGTCTGACGCTCCGGAGCCGAGGCGATGAAAATGCTCGGATCGACTGTGAGTCGCGCGAAATCGAAGCCAACTCCAACCAGTGTCGCAAGCTCTTCGTCGGAGATACGGAAGGCCGGCGTTGCAAAGGGCGGCCAGACATAGTCGATTGCTGCGCCGTGACGCGTGATGAGCGGCCAGTTGAGCAGATGGTGGAACATGATTCCACGCCTCAACTTCGGCGCGGCCGCCAGAGCGCTGGTCGACTGGAAACCGGCCGGCAGAGCAGCGGCCGCAAGCGAATAGTGCGTGAACTCCCGTCTCGAAAGCGTCATGCCTGAACTCCGGAGTGTTGCGTCGATCCCGGACCTGTTCATGACGAACAACAGTGTCGCCAGTTTGGCGGACAGCCCCGCGCCGACCGGCGCCGCAGCCTTCCCGATCCGGACCAGCGATGGAGAATTCGATCAGCCAGTTGGGGGACGCTCGCAGAATTGCTCGAGATAACTGCCCGCGCGGAAGAGAGACGCTTCGTCGAAGGGGCGGCTGACCAGCTGCATGCCGAGCGGCAGGCCTTCTGTGGAAAGTCCCAGAGGCACCGAAACCGCCGGCAAACCGGCGAGATTGACAGTGACCGTATAGACGTCGATCAGGTACATTTCCAACGGATCGGCGCTCAGCGCGCCGACCGGAAAGGCCGGGATCGGCGATGTCGGAAACAGCAACGCGTCGAAAGACTGGAACGCCTTTGCGAAGTCCCGGGCGATCAGGGCGCGCACGCGCTGCGCTTTGTTGTAATAAGCGTCATAGTAACCGGATGAGAGCGTGAACGTCCCGAGCATGATCCGGCGGCGCACCTCGGCGCCAAAGCCCTCGGAGCGCGTGTTCTTGTACATTTCGGTGAGGCTGTCGCCATCCACCCGGAGACCATAGCGGATACCGTCGTATCGGGCGAGGTTCGACGACGCCTCGGCGGTGGCGATTATGTAGTAGCAAGGCAGGGCAAACCGGGACATCGGCAGCGAGACGTCTTCGACCTGCGCGCCGCCCTCTTCGAGCAGTTTCGCAGCCCGTTCCCACAGGGCGGCGACATCGGGCCTCAGCCCCGGCAGCCGATATTCGCGCGGCACGCCGATGCGCATTCCCCGAACGGACTGGCCGAGGAAGCTCTCGAAATCGGGAACGGGCACGTTCGCCGAGGTCGAATCCTTGGCGTCGTGACCGGAGATTACGCCGAGCAAGGCAGCAACATCGCGCATCGTGCGGGCGATCGGCCCAGCCTGATCGAGCGACGACGCATAGGCGATCATGCCCCAGCGCGAGCAACGGCCATAGGTGGGTTTCATGCCGACGGCGCCGCAAAAGCTGGCCGGCTGGCGGATCGATCCACCGGTGTCGCTTCCCAGCGACGCCACCGCGGTATGTGCAGCGACGGCAGCGGCAGAACCGCCGGACGAGCCGCCCGCCACGAGGTCCGTATCGTCGCCTTGCCGCTTGCACGGGTTTATGGTCGATCCGAAATAGCTCGTCGTCGTCGCCGAGCCCATGGCAAACTCGTCCATGTTGGTCTTGCCCAACAGAACGGCGCCGGAGTCCCACAGCCGCCGGGTAACCTCCGACTCGTAGGGCGGGACGAAATTCTCGAGCATGTGACTTGCGGCGGTCGTCCGGACGCCCTTGGTGCAATAGAGATCCTTCACCGCCAGCGGCACGCCTTCCAGCTGGCGGGCTTCGCCGCGGCGAAGCCGTTGGTCGGCGACATCCGCGGTGGCGAGCGCGAACTCCGAAGTCTCGGTGATGTAGGCGTTCAGATGCCGCTTTTCGGCCATCCGATCCAGATAGGCGGTCGTCAGTTCGCGCGCGGAAAACTGTTTTCCGATGAGCCCGTCGCGCGCCTCAACCAGCGTAAGATCAACAAGATTCGCCATCGCCGCCCACCTGAGATGTGTTTCCCGCATTAAGGCCTGCAACGAAGGGGTGTCAAGTCGGCCCGCGCGTTCCGTACGTCGCGATCGCGACGGCAGAGCGGCGCGGCGGAAATGATGGGAATTCGCGGGCGGAATGGCGCGAGCGTCGTGGGAACGGCGCCCGGCCGCTCCCACCCGGTTCATCGCGGCGTCACATCCACTTCTGGCGCCACCAGCGGATGAGGCCGGAGACGGAAAGGAACACGGCCGCCACGGCGAAGGCGTCGTTCACCCATTTCCATTCCGACCAGAAGATCGTGCCCATGTGCAGGCGCAACAGCCAGGAGAACCAAGGCGTTCCGGGATCCGCCGGCTGCACGATGTCGAGCTTCTCGATCTCCTTGCCGTCGGCGTCGGTGACGAACAGCTTGCCGGAGCTTTTCCAGGCAAATCGGTCGTCACCGAGCGCAGTCACGTCGGAAGGCATGAACATCCCTTCCATGCCGTTCATGCCGCCGAACTGATCGGGGCGCATGGCGCCGCCTTCGGCTACCTTGCCGTCGCCGCGACCCATGCCCGAGGGACGGACATGATCCATCGCGCCATGGTCCATGCCGCCGTGATCCATAGAGGGCCGGTCGGCGCCGCCGCGCCCCATGCCCTCCCGGCCGCCGCTGCGGCGCCCGCCGTCCCGGTGGCGGCGTTCGCCAGCGTCGATCTTGACCTCGTGATCGACCTGATCGATGCCGCGGATATAGGAGGGTCCGGCCATTCCGCCGGCCAGCAGCACCCTGTCCCCGATGCGACGCAGGCGGCCGGCATAGGTCAGCGGCTGGCCTTTGGTGTCATCCTCGCGCGCCCAGGTGTCGCCATTGTCCACCGTCGTGAACATGCCGTAGCGGTTGCCGATGGTGTAAGCGCCGTCCTGTCCGGGCCAGGAGACGATGGAGTCGACCCAGCCGGCCCAGCTCGCGCCGCCGAAGGCCGGCGGCAATACGGTCTGAGGCACATGCGTCGCCCGCATCCAGTCGCCGAGTTCGCGGCCGTGACCGATGAAAATCCCGGTGACGGAGAGATAGATGAGCATCAGCACCGAAGCGATGCCGAGAGTGGCGCTGTGGAGACGGAATAGCCAGACGATGGTCGAACGCCGCGTGGCCTTGGTCGCCTTGCTGGCGGCTCCGGCGGTCTTGGACCTGTGCTTCCACCATTTGGGCAGGCCCCAATAGAGCAGGCCGGACAGCGACAGGATGAACATGCCGAGCCCGCCGACATCGTTCATCACCAACGAGGTTGTCGGATCGGCGACCCCCTTGCCGAAATGCAGTTCGCGCACGAAGCGGTTGAAGACGACGTCCTGCGGCCGCGCCTCGGGCGAGAGCGGCTTCAGCGCGAATTCCGAGGCTTTCTCCGGTTCGACCGAGGAGAAGCGCACGACCCTTGTTTTGTCGACGACCGCCAGCATTTCGCCGGGTGCGCTTCCAGCCGCCAGCGCTGTGACATATTCGCCGGTCAGCGTTGCCGGCGCCGCGGTCTCGCCCTTGTCCGTCGACAGATACACGCCGTCGTCTGTGGCGAACCACAGCTTGCCCCAGCCCTCGACCGGATCGGGCTCGACCGCGAGGATCATCGGATGATCGCCCTTGGCGAAGCTGGCTGCTGTCCAGCTCTGGCCGCCGTCTCGCGAGAACCACAGGCCGCGCTGGCCCGCGGCGAGTTCGTTGGCGCGATCGCCCGGATCGATTTGCAGGATGCGGGCGACGCCGCGCGCCGAATTGGCGTCGAGCGACGCCGGGGTCAGAAAGGCCGGCGCCTTCCCCTGCTGCAGCCACCGCCACGAATCGTGATCGAGAAAGAAGCCGGTGAGGCCGAGCACGGCGAGCCAGACGGCGCCGATGAGGCCCGCCCATTTGTGAATGAAGAAGTTCCAGTAGTAGAAGCCGCCGCTTTGTTTCTTCGCCGCCGTCGGGCGGGGCGCCGGTTCGGCGCGAACGGCGACGTCGGTCGCGCCGACGCGCCGGAACATGCTGTCGATGAGGGTCATGGCAAGGACTTTCGGTCAGGACGCCCACCGGTCCGTGCCGAACTCTGGCGGACACGACGAGGCGGCATCTTCGGAATTGGAGATGTACGGTCGCCAACTGCCGCTGCATCGCGGCGGATGGCGTGAAAACGATCAGCTGAAAAAAGGCGGCGCGCGGGACCGGCAGGCGGCAGGCGGACCATCGGGAGCCAACGGGTTTTCGCAGGCGATCTGCGCGGCGGTCGAAACCGGACGTAGCGCCTCGAGGACATCCGTCGGCGCCGACGGAGGCAGGGGCGTCGAGAGCAGGGAACAGTGACCGCAACAGGGATCGGCGTCGCGTTCCGGGCCGCCGGTCCTGTTGCCGACGACATGGCACTTTTGCGCCGTCCCGTGGTCGAGGCCGTCCTTCGCGGCATGGGCGCCGCCACCGATCGTCCCGAGCGTAGCGGCGACAAGAAACAGCGCCGCCGCCGCGACCGACAGCGCGGCGGTCACGCGCCTCGCCATGATCGCCCGGCCTCGCGTCCACATGCGCAGATGGTGACGCACAGACGCAGCTCTGTCCAGTCGTATCGCGAACCGGCGCACGGTCAGAATTTGAACCGCACGCCGCCGATGAAGGCGCGCGGCGAGCCCGGCAGGACGCTGATCGAGTTGGACAGGACCGAGGCAGGCTGCTGCACGATCGTGCCCGCCACCAGCGCATCGGACACCACGGCCGCCGAGCTGAAATAGGTGCGATCGAACAGGTTCTTCACCTGGAAATAGACGCCGAATTTCTTCAGGAAGCCGTTGTCGAACTCGCGATTGTAGTGAAGATCGAGATTGACGATGCCATAGCCCGGCGCCCAGACGATATTGGCGTTGTCGAGCGGCGCATCGCTGCGCTGGACATATTCGACGAATCCGCCGAGCCCCTTGAACTCGCCGTAGGGCACATCGTAGCCGATGCGGCCGACGAACTGGTGCTGCGCCACTGCCGGGATGCGCAAGCCGGCCCGCTGGATATAAAGCGCCGGCTTGTTCGTTCCGGTCGACAGCGCGTCGCGGAAGTTGGTCACGAACTGATCGGTGAAGGAGTAGTTGCCGACGAGTTGCAACCCCTCGACCGGACGCCATTCCACCGTCGTCTCGACGCCGCGATGGATCGAGGCGGGAATATTGGAGGTGAAGCTGGATACGCCACTCGCCGATGTCAGCGAAATGAACTGGTTGCGCCACCACTCGTTGTAGATCGTGAGACTGGCTTTCAGGTTCATGTTCGCCGGCGTCCAGTCGACGCCGAAGTCGCCGCCCTGGCTGGTCTGCGGCTTCAACGCTGTATTGTTGCCGGGCAGGCCCGAGGGGTCTGTGAACAGCGCCGACGCCGCCGGGGTGGCGTAAGCAGTTTCGTAACGGGCGCGGAACTGCCATTCCGGGCTGTAGCGCCATGTCAGCGCCGCTTCCGGCGCGTAATTCCAGTAGGCGCGCGCCGCACTGACGGTCTGTGGCAGGGCCTGGGTGACAGCGCTGGTGAATGTCGGCGTCGTGCTGAAGCCCCACACTTTCGTCCAGGTGGAGCTGAAGCCGACGACGCCAGTTATGTCTTTCGTCAGCGCCAACTCTTCGCGCGCCTTCAACCCCATGTCCGACTGGAAATTCGACGTGGGGTTGGCGATCGCGCCGACGGCGCCCCAGGCGAAGTTGTTGGGAACGACCCGGTACTGATTGTTGGTCTGATGCGCGTTGGCGTAGAAGAAATTGAGATAATGCGTCGCAGGCATGCCGAACAGAGGGACGTGACTTGTCACGTCGGTCTGGAAGTCGAGAGTCGGGGTATGACCGTCCTTCACCTGCTGCGTCGGATTGTTGGGCTGATCCATGATGAACAGATCGTAGAGGCCCTGGACGCGGAACGTCGTCTTGTCGTCGAGGTCGTGCTCCCAGCGCAGACCGACGATATCGCGAGCCTGCCGACGGTGCATGCCGACCGCCGTCGGGCTCTGCGCCGCCGCCGCCGCGCCGAAAACGGCGTTGGCAGTGACGGCTCCGCCGCCGAGCACGGTGCAATACGGCGTGTTCACCGCATTGAGATAGGCGCAGCCATATTTGCGCTGGAAGGGATTGTTCAGGAACTGGAACCAGTTGTCGCGCCCGTCCATGTGGCTCAGCCAGTCGGTCTGGACGCCTTTGAACACGATGCGATCGGTCGCCGTGGGCGCCCAGGTCGCGAGGACGTTGAAGGACTGCGATTCCCAGTCGGTGTGGAACATATAGCCGTCGCTGCGCGCATCGGACGCGAACAACGAAATGTCGAAGTCCTTGTATTTCTTGCCGGCGACCAGCCAGTTCTGAACGGAACCGAAGCTGCCGTATTCATGGCCGGTCTCGAAACCGTCGATCTGGGCGCCGCTGCGCATGCGGAAATTGACCGCGCCAGACATGGCGTAATTGCCGAACAGCGCCGAGGAGCCGCCGCGATAGACATCGACGCCGCCATAGGCCTGTGGCGCCATGCCGAGCGTCGTCGCGATGTTCGTGCCGCCGCCGTTGACCGGCGTCATCGAGAATCCGTCTTCGAGAACGACGATGTTGGACAGTCCGGTCGAGGAGCGCGCGCCCGAGCCGCGGATCGAAATGTTCATGTCGCGGGCGCTGTTGCCCTGATAGACTTGCACGCCAGGGCTGTATTGCACGAGATCGCCGACGGTCGCGAGCGATTCGTTCTCGAAGCGCTTGGTGTCGACGCTGGTGACGGTCTGGCCGGGCGGATCGCGGTAGACGGGGAGCTTCATGCGCTCTGCGGAAAAACCTGGCGGCGCGGCGACGATCACTGGCGCCGGAGCGATCGGTCGGGTAGGCGCAGGCCTCGCCGGAGCCGCGGAGGCAGCCGGACGAGCGCTTTGCGGACGCCCGCGCGGCGCGGCGCCCACGTCGATGCTGGGAAGGGTTTGTTGTGCTGAGGCCTGCGTGGAGACAAAGGCGATCGCCATTGCGCCGGCGGAAACGCCGCGCATGAATGAAGACCCGGACATTCTGGATAATCCTTTCCTGTCGCTCCCGTGACGGGAACGTCGCCGCAGTGGCGAGACGCATGTGCAGAGTGATGAGCGTCGTCAGGAAAGCGGAGGCGCGCGGGCGCTGTGCGCGCGCGGCGGGCCAATGGCGGGCGGACCGAGAACGAAGGCGGACGGCGGCGCGTGGCGGACGAACCGCAGCGGCAGGATCGTGACGTCCGTCGCCGTCGCCGGCGACGCAGCGTCCGACATGGCGCAGAGCCAGCAGTGGGCGCAGCCATCGGGCGACGGGAGGGACGAACCCCGATCGTCGAGCGTCCGGACCACGCCGGCGTCGCGCACACAGTTTTCGTGCGCGCCGGTCGACGCGCGGCCGACCGTCACGCCCTGAGACAGGAGCGCGAGCCAGATCAGCACTGCCGACAGAATACGAAACACGAATTCCTCCACCGCAAGCACAGCTTTGACAGCGGCGGCATTGCATTTCAAGATCGCCCCACACAAAAAGCTGCGGCTGTGACCCGATCGCCACACCCGGCTTCGGCTCGGGATGCGTGGACATCGTCGGTGGACTCGCCCGCGCTTGTCGGAGGCAGCGATGGATTTGGCGTGCGTCCTCGGCGACGCGAGGGCGGCGCTGGCCGCAGGCGATTTCGCCGCGGCGGCGGCGCAGTGCGAAGAAATTTGCGCCCAGGCGCCCGGCGATGCCGATGCGCTGCAGCTTCTCGGCATCGCGCGCTCGCAGCTCGGCGATCACCGGAGCGCACTCGAAGCGATCGACGCCGCGATCGCTTTCGAGGCCGATCGGGCGTCGCTGCATGTCGATCGAGGCGTCGTTCTACGCCGGCTCGGCCGCGCCGCGGAGTCGCTGGACGCCTGCCGGAAAGCAACTCAGCTGGCGCCAGACTTTCCTCAGGCTTGGGCTGGTCGCGGCGCTGCGGCGCTGGAAGGCGCGCACGCCGAGGAGGCGCTGGAGTGCTATGATCGCGCGCGCGCACTGGCGCCGCACTGGGCAGAGGCGCTCGCCAATCGAGCCCTCGCGCTGCGCGCGCTGCGGCGACCGGCGGAGGCGCTGGAGAGCTGCGACGCGGCACTGGCTTTGCGGCCGGATTTTGTCACCGCGCAGTGCAATCGCGCGGCCATCCTGCAAGAGCTCGGCCGCCTCGACGAGGCGCTGGAATGCAGCGCGCGCGCTCTGGATACAGATCCCGCCCATGTGCAGAGCCTCGTCAACCTTGGCCTGACGTTGATCGCCCTCGACCGTCCTGCGGATGCGATCGACAGCTTCGATCGCGCGCTGGCCGCAAGCCCCGGCCATATCGAAGCCCTTTACAATCGCGGCTGGGCGCTGCTGTCGCTCGGGGATTTCGAACAGGGCTGGGAAGGCTACGCCGCCCGCTGGGCGCGGCCGCAGGCGGAGCCACGCGCGCTCGCGGCGTTTCCGGAATGGCGCGGCGAACCGCTCGCGGGGCGCAGCATCCTCGTCTACGAGGAGCAGGGCGCAGGCGACGTTCTGCAATTCGTGCGCTATTTGCCGCTGCTGGCGGCGCAAGGCGGGCGCGTCGCCTTTTTCGTTCGCGCGTCGCTGCACGCGCTTCTCGCGACGCTGCCCGGCGACGTAGCCTTGCTGGATACGATCGGAGAAGGACAGACCTTCGATTTTCAGTGCGCGCTACTCGATCTGCCGCGGCTATGCGGGACACGGCGGGACACCATCCCCGACACGACGCCCTATCTGACGGCGGAGCCGGATCGGGTCGCGCGCTGGGCGCAACGGGTCGGTGCGGACGGCTTTCGCATCGGCATCTGCTGGCAAGGCAATCCGGCGAGCGACAACGACACCTCGCGCTTCATGCCGCTGGCTGCCTTCGCGCCGCTCGCCGCTCTGCCAGGCATGCGCCTGATCTCGCTCCAGAAACACCACGGACTGGAGCAACTTCATAGCCTGCCGGACGGCATGAGCGTCGAAACGCTCGATGGTTTCGACGACGGCCCCGACGCCTTTCTCGACGCTGCGGCGGTCATGACCTGCCTCGACCTGATCATCTGCGCCGACAGCGCTCTGGCGCATCTTTCCGGCGCCTTGGGCCTTCCGGCATTCGTGGGGCTCAAATGCGCGGCGGACTGGCGCTGGATGACGGAGCGCGAGGACAGCCCCTGGCATCCCACATTGCGCCTGTTTCGTCAGCAGAAGCCGGGATCCTGGCGCGACGTTTTCGATCGTATGGCGCGGGCCGTGACGGAAATGCGGGGAGCCGCCGCGGGGTTTCCGAAAATTCCGGTTTCGGTGGGTGATCTCCTCGACAAGATCACGATTCTCGAGATCAAGGCCGCCCGCATCGCGGCGCCGGTCGCGCGCCGCAATGTCCTGCGTGACCTCGCCACGCTTCGCGGGATCGAGAGCGCCTGCGACATCCCTTCGAACGACCGGATGGAGCTGACCGACGCGCTGCGCGCCGTCAATGAAATCATCTGGGATGTCGAAAACACGCTGCGTCAGTGCGAGAGCCGGGGAGATTTCGGCGCCGACTTCATAGCCGCGGCGCGCAGCGTCTATGTCGCCAACGATCGCCGCGCGGCGATCAAACGGCGAATCGACGAACTGACGCGCTCACCGATCGTCGAGGAAAAGTGGCATCGTTCTTAGACGCCACGGCGCGTCCTGGCCGGCGCGGGACGCCCCGGCGCCGCCATTCTTCCTAATGCGTATAGATATCGTCGTCGTGCCGTCGGTTGTCGTAGCGAGGCCGCTGCGCGGCTCTGTTCGCCTGATGACGGCCGGCAAGGCAGCCGAGAGCGGCGCCGAAGACGCCGTGATGTCCGAGATAATGGCCGGCGACGCCACCGACCAACGCCCCTTTCAGACAGCCGCGAGCCTGTACGGGAGAGACCGCGAGCAGCGCGCTCATTATGGCGGAGGCGACGATCGTTCGCGCTTTCATGTATCACCGGGAGATCGGAGAGCGTTTTCTCCAGAACGTTCTGGCCCTCGCCAATGTTCCGTCGGGTCCTGCGACGCCGGCGCGGACAGTTCGCGCCACAGCAGCATCAGCGCCGCCATGACCGCCGGTCCGAGAAACAGCCCGAGCAGCTGGAAACTCTCGACGCCCCCGAGAATGCCGAGCAACACCCAGAGAAACGGCAGTCTGGTTGCGTCACCGATGAGTTTGGGACGCACGAAATGATCGGCGACGAAGATCACTGTGGCGCCCACTCCCACGACGATGATCGCCGGTCCACCACCGGGGCCGCCGAGCAGGACCAGAGCCGCCAGAGCGATCACCGCGGCTGCGGCGAAGGGGATCATCGCGGCGACCGCAGTCGCCATGCCGAACAGCACAGGATGCGGCAATCCGACAGCGACGTAAACGACGCCGATCACCACGCCTTCGCCGATGGCCACCAGGACGAGACCGGCCACCGTGCCATGGACGGACGCAACCATCTGAAGCGCTATGCGTTCGCCTTTCTCGCCGAACAGCTTTTGCGAAGCGGTGCGGCACTGCGCCGCGACACGCTCTCCATGACGGAACAGGAAGAAAAGCGTCAACAAGCACACCGCGAACAGAACCGCCCTGTGCAGCGCGTTGGCGCCTAGACTCGCTCCGATCTTTCGGACAGTGGAAGTGTTCGCCTGTGCGGCAAGCTCTTTCGCCCATCCGGCATGCGAGAGATGCACGCGCCACTGGTCCGCCGCCCAGGGACCGACACCAGGCAGTTGCGTCACGAAGTCGGGCGGCGGCAACCCTCGATCTCCGAAGGTCCGGCTGTAGTTGGCGATCTCCTCGAACTCGCGCGCGGCATCGATCACGAAAATGCCGATCGGAACCAGGATCACAACGCCGATAAGCAGAGAAGAAATCGCCGGCAGGAGTTCGCGGGCGACATGCGACGATGCACGCTTTGCAATCCGTTCGTATTGTGGCCACAGCGCAACCGCCAGCACCAGCGCCCATGCCAAAGCGTGGAGGTAGTTTGCAAGGATCTGCAGTCCGAGGGCGACGAGGGCGGTGCACAGCAACAGCCAGGCGAGGCTTTGCCGGCGCGTCGATTGCGCGGGCTGCGGCCCGCCGGGCTTCCTCTCCGTCATGATTTGTCCAGAACTCATCATCGCTCTCCGAAAGCTCTACTTTTGTCGCCATTACTATATAGGCTTCGCTGCACGCCGGGCGCGGCTTCGCGTTCAATTCCTTTGGCGCTGACTGGCGATATCAGCGGCGGGTTCGGGCAAAAAGTCGACAGCCTGACGGTGCCGCTGTTCGATGTCCCGAGAGATTGCGTCACCGGCCTGTCCTGCAAGCCGATGCACCCGCCGCTCGGTCTGCACGACGACCTTCCCGGCACGCCGGCCGTCGCAGTGGCCAGAGCGATTGCATGTCAAACGCTCTCGTCAGCCGAACGGAGGGTCCATTCGCGGATTAGAAGGCCGCTCGGGCGACATGCTCTCTGCAAAGAATGACGTTCGACATGCTCGGGGGACGAGCCGGGTCAGCCTCGATCCTGGGGGGATTTCTGCGACCGCTTCAGTGTCAATGTGGATGCAAGATATTTGAAGACGAACTCCGTCCGGCGTGCCCGCATCGCTTCGCGGCTGGTCAAGATCCATAGCTCCGTCCGACTGTCGGGCAGGACGTCGCCCAGCTGCACGAGATCCGCACTTCCGGTGGCGAGAAACAGCGGCAGCACGCCAACTCCCAATCCCGACGCCACCAGTTCCATCACTGTGAGGATGCTGTTGACCTTGTAGTGGGGTTCTACTTTCGGAAAATGGCGTTTGCGCCAGACGACGGAAGGATGCATCGACAGTTGGTCATCAGGGGCGATCCACCGCGCCCGACCACTCTCGACGTCTTCATAGCGTTGCGCGGACTTGCATCGCCGCGACGCAAACAACGCCACTTCGATCGGCCCGATATGTTTGCCGATGAGATGATCCGGCGGCTTTCGAGTTGCCCGAACGGCTATGTCGGCGTCGCGACGGGTCAGATCGACAAATTCATTGCCCGCGTTCAACTCGAAGGACAGCAGCGGATGCTCCATTTCGAGCGCGAGCAGCGATGGGCCGACAAGTCCGTGCAAAAGCGCATCTGTCGTCGTCAGTCGCACGATCCCTGCGATCTGTCCGGCCGGCGACTGAATTACGGAACGTGCCGCGTCGAGTTCCGTTTCCACGTGCTCGGCGTGTTCCGAAAGCGCGCGGCCAATCTCGGTCGTTCGATAGCCGGAACGCGTGCGCTCGAACAGACGTTGCTCCAGTCCACGCTCCACGCGTTGCAGATTGCGCAGCACAGTGGAGGCGTCGACGCCAAGGCGTTCCGCGGCGCGCGCCAATGTGCGGCCACGGGCGAGGGCCAGCACGGTTTCGAGATCGTCGGCCCGAAGTTTGAACGGCATTGTGACGGCTCTGCCCATTGCAATATCGCACTCCCTGATTGCATCATTGCATATTAACACGCCAATCATGAGGTGCTAGGTCTCGTCGCAAGTTGCGAAAAAAGACGAAGGGATAGGCGACATCCAAAGCCTGAGCCAGAATTCCTTGACACTGCAGCCGGGTCGATATCGCCCGGAAAAACAAGGCTCGCTGCTCTCGCGATCCCGTCACTGATCCGGCCGCCGCCAAATGCCCCGGCCCACCTGAAGAAGCGATTGCCCAACTCACCGACGCCCCGATGGAAACGACGTCCGCGCAGGTCGCAGGGACCTTCGTCTTGTCCCGCGAGTCTGATCGCACATGAGAATTCACACGGAGTTTTCTCGATGGATACGCAAAACCTTGTACTCGTCAGTCACGTTCTTTGCCCTTATGTACAGCGCGCTGCGATCGTTTTGGCAGAAAAAGGCGCGATCTACACGCGTCGGGACGTCGATCTTGGCGCCAAGCCAGAGTGGTTCAACAAGCTTTCGCCACTCGGGAAGACTCCCGTGCTCGTCGCCGATGGCGCTGCGATTTTCGAATCGGCGGTCATCTGCGAGTATCTCGACGAGACCCTCGATCCGCGCCTGCATCCCGAAGCGCCGCTCCAACGCGCCCAACATCGCAGCTGGATCGAATTCTCCTCCGCATTGCTCGGCGTCGTCTGGACGTTCTATTCGGCAAAGACCGATCCTGAACTGATGACGCAAGCGAAACTCATCGGGCGCCGCTTCGAACAACTGGAAGAAGCTCTGCGCGATGGTCCCTACTTTGATGGAGCGCGCTTCAGCATCGTCGATGCGGCGTTTGGGCCCGTATTTCGATACTTCGACATATTCGACGCAATCGATGATTTCGGTTTCTTCGCGCACCTTCCCAAAGTCGCGGCATGGCGCCACGGACTAGCGGAACGAACATCGGTTCGAGCGGCGGTCCGGCCGGACTACCCCGTTTTGCTGCAGGATTTTCTGAAACGCAGGGACTCCGCACTCTCACGGCGGATGAGCGCCGAAACCTGACCCTCATCGGAAGCGATGCTCGGCAAAATCATGAACAAGGAAATCAATCTCGGGAGAAATTCGATGCAAAACCTCGCGGTCAAGTCATCCATTTCACATCAAGCCGTCATGGCCAGAGCCGATATCACGCAGCATGAAATTGTCGCATTGAGGACACGCTACAATCTTGCTGATGCGCATACCCATCAGGACCAAAGCCCAACGCAACGAGATATTGTCGACAGTCTGCCCAGGCTCTGGAATGCTGCGGCGCGCCAGACCCAGCAGCAAAGCGAGCAGGAATTCATCTCGGCGTTTTACTCGTTGCTTGGGCAGTCACGCGCCCTCGAGCGGCGAGACGAAATCTTTCTCGTCTACGCGGCGTCCATCGCGATGCATATCACCGCCACCTACCTTCGGCAGCGGAATTTTCGGGTCGGTCTCATCGAGCCCTGCTTCGACAATCTTCACGATCTGATGAAACACATGCAGGTGCCGATGTCGCCACTGGACGAAGCGCTGTTCGCCGAACCGCGATCGATCTACGACGGGCTGGTCGAGCGCGCTGGTAGTCTCGACGCGGTCTTTCTCGTTGATCCAAACAATCCCACCGGTTCCACCCTGGTTGCGCCCGACGATCTGGCGTTTCGTGAAGTGGTGCGCTTTTGCGTCGATCACAGAAAATTGCTGATCCTCGATTTCTGCTTTGCGGCTTTCCTTCTCGCGTCGGGTCTCCATCGTCCAGACGCTTACGCGATTCTGGAAGATTCCGGCGTGAGCTATATCGCGATGGAGGACACCGGCAAGACATGGCCTCTTCAGGACGCCAAATGCGCTACGATTACCGCGAGCCGCGATGTCACCCCCGCGCTGTATCCGATTGTCACCAGTGTCTTGCTGAATGTTTCTCCCTTCGTACTGAAACTCGTCACCGAATATGTGCGTGACAGCGGGCGCGACGGCTTTTTGTCCGTGCAGCAGTTGCTCGACGAAAACCGCGCTCTGGCGCGCAACCGCCTCGACGGCGGGGTGTTGCGCTACATCGCACCGCCTGTTCGAACGAGCGTCGCATGGTTCGAAATAACCCGGCCTGATTGGCGCGCGATGATCTTCAGGCCTGCCTCCTGCATGAAAATGTCTACGTGCTCTCGGGAAAATATTTTTTCTGGAGCAATCCCGAACGCGGCCAACGCTTCATCCGCATCGCACTGGCACGGGATACAGAGATATTCACTGCGGCGATCGATGTGCTGCGCGGCGCGTTGGAGGAAGCTGTCCGATGACGGAAGCGCCCGTGTTCCTCGACGCCAGCTTTTTCCTCGGAATGCACGATGTAGATGCAGACCGCAGGCGCGTATCGATTGCCTATTTTACACGCAATCTGTCGTCACGACCGCGTATGAACCACGAGCAGATCGGCATTTGTGACGCGGTCATCTGGAAAGCGAGTCGGGAAATACAGGATATGTATTATCCGTTCATGGATCGGCTGCACACCGATATGGCGATCGATCGTGCCGGCTATGGGTATCGCGATATCGCGCATGCACTCGATCATCCACAACTTGCGGCTCTGCGTCCCGATCGCGCCTTTCTCGTCGGACAAACGCTCGTCAATCGGGGCGTGCTCGCGACGCACGACCCTGTCCTACGGGCTCTGGACTGTCTTCAGGGCAGCCTCTGGACAGCTTCGACGGATGGGCCGCCGTCCAGCTTCCCGCCGGACCTGCAGGCGCTCTACGACGCGTCGCGGGCCTTTGCGTATTTGCAGGAGGCACAGACATGACCGTCGACGTCCTCGTTCCATTGGTCACACCCATCGACGACGACGGAACCGTATGCGGGAAAAGCATCGAGCGCCTGTTGAACTCGGTACGGCATTCAGCGACCGGCTATGTTCCATGTCTGTCGTCGGGAGAGGGATGGCGCCTGTCCCAGACGCAATGGGAAGACATGGTTGCCGGCGTCGTCGCGCATGCCGGCGCACAGGTGGTCATTGCGGGAATTGAACGCGCGACCACAGGAGAAGTCGTCGCCCTCGCACGGCGTGCACAGGGACTTGGCGCCACGGGCGTCATGTTCTCTTCACCATTCGGCGACGACGTGAGTCGGCGACAGGCGCACGAGCACTTCGTTGCGGTGCATGATGCAATCGATATCGACGTATACATTTACAATGAGAGCGCATTGTCGGGCAACGAAGCGGGTATCGAGTCGCTCCTCGACATTGCTGCCCTGCCCCGCGTTGTCGGCATCAAGGACTCGGCGCCGACCCCCTGCACTGCAGCCGATATTCAAGCGCTTCGGCAATGTGGAGTCAGGTATTTTATCGGTTGGGAGCATAACCTCGGAATCGACGCGTCAGCCGATGGCTGCGTCGTCTCGCTCGCAAATCTCGAGCCGGCGCTGTGCCGGATTGGCGTCGCGTGTGGCAACCTGGCGGTAAAGCAACGAGTCGACACCCTCACCTCCACGTACCGCCTCGATGAAGACGACTGGAGCCGTCATCTCAAGGCCGAACTGTTCAGTCGTGGAATCATCTCTTCCCCACGATCGATCGCCGGCTGAGGACGAGCCATGCCGAAATTTACGCAAAAGGATTTGTATCTCGCCAACCGGGCGCGGTTGCAGGCGCCTGGCAAACGATGTGTTGGGGCCGATTCCTTCGAGCGCGACTGGATCGCACAACGGATCAGCGAATGCGGCGTTTGTGCGAGGATACTCTCGCTCTTCGAACTGACACAAGCACTGTCCGATCGAGTTGCGCTGGAACAAAAGGAAGCATCCGCGGAGTCAGCATATGTCGCACATGAAATGCAGATCGACGAATTCCGGATCCTCGTCCAGGAATTTGCAGTCGATGGTCTGACCGAAGCTCAGGTCTTCTATCATGTCCTGCCGCGACTGCCGCTGGAAGCGCAAATGCCGTTGTTGCGGATCATGATCGACGAATTCGGGTCCGGCAATATCAACCGCGCACATACGACTCTCTATGTCGAACTCCTCCGCGAACTCGACATGACGCCATCGCTGGATTTCTATCAGGCGTCGGTCGGCGAAACCAGCCTTGAATTCGTCAATCTCTTCTTCTGGCTGGCGCTTCGCGCGGACGACTGTTCCTATTTCGCTGGTGCGCTCACCTACCTCGAAGCTTCCATACCTGTATTCTTCGAATGCTATGCACAAGCCTGTCGACGACTCGGGGTGCGCGCGAGCGCCTATTACACCGAGCATCAGCATATCGACAAATTCCATGCGGTCGAAGGACGGCGACTTCTCTCAGCAATGGCGGCCTCTGGCGTGCTGGATGCGGACAAGGCCCATCGAGGCGCACTTCTGACGAGCCACATCACCGATATTGCATTTCGAAGCGCCGTCGCAAAGGCAAGGAGTAGCCCCGATCGCCTTCGCCACAGGAAAGGCACCTGAATGGATGTCGAGGAGTATCGAGAGATCGGGCGCTTCGTGATCACTATCGGTGATTGTCGCTATTCGGCGCCGCGTCACTGCCCGCACCGGGCAGGCCAGCTGAAATATGGCTTCATCAACCGGAAGCGACGAACGATCGCATGCCCGCTTCACCGTTCGATCTTCTCTCTGGAAACCGGAGAGCAACTCGCGGGTCCCGAATGCGGAAGGCTCGACGTGAAGAAGTTATCGAACCGCATAGGAAACGTATCCCGAGAGGGTGACTCGCGCCCGGAAGCGAAGGTCGACAAGAAGGGATGACGAAATGAATTATCATCCGGAGCAGCCGTGGACGCCGCTCTCAGAGTCGCTGCTCGTCTGGGAGGATTCGTTTCACGATCTCATGCTCGACGATCAATTGCGCATGAACGCTTATCGCAAGGCGATCGGAGAAGTCGTCCGGCCTGGCGACATGGTGATCGATCTTGGAACCGGCACGGGAATTTTGGCCCAATGGGCGCTCGACGCCGGCGCCGCGAACGTCATCGGCATCGAGATGAATGCGACGGTTCTGGCACGCGCTGTCGAACGCATGAACAAGGCCGGATACAGCGATCGCTTCATCCCGATCCACAAGCGTTCGTATGACGTCCATGTCGACCTGTCCGCACATGTGCTGATATCGGAGATCATCGGCAACATGGCGGACAACGAGAATTTTCAGCCTGTCCTCGCGGATGCGATCCGACGCTTCCTGGCCCCCGGAGGTCGCGTCTTGCCCCTGTCCGTGTCTTCCTTCATCGCGCCGGTCGCGGCGCCCAAAGCCCATGCAGCGCTGCGCGCCGGAAAAGTCGCAAGTCTGGCGCCCCTGTATGATATCCAGCGGCTGTACGCGGCGCGGAAAATCGGCTCGCCCTTCGATATCTATTACGACTGTATCCTGCCGGCGGAGCTCTACCTCGACGCGCCTCACCTGCTCTGTCGTTACGACGACGGTTGGAGCCAGGCGCCGACATATGGTCGCGAACTGACGTTCGATCTGACGGCAGATGGGGCGCTTACCGGCTTCAAGGTCTATTTCGTCGCGGCGCTCTCCTCGCAGACAACTCTCGACATATCCTCAGGAGACATAGCGGGCGGAGGAACCTCCGACAGCTGGAAGCACGCGTATCTGCCGATACAGACGCCCATCGATGTCAGGTCCGGCGATGTGCTTCATCTGACCTTCAGCCGTCGGTATCCCAACGGGGACGCCGGAGGATTCCAACAATTGTACGAGTGGCGCGGCTCGATCGAACGCAGGGGTGCCACTGTCGGCCGCTTCGAGCAGACGATGGGTCGATGAAGCCGTAAGTCGAAAGCCCCTTTTCGATTCGGGAGCGCACGCCCCCTCATTTTAGAGCGGCATCCCATCACGTTGCGTCGTAGCCTGCGGCAGTGAAGAAGTTTGCGCATTCTCGCGGCGTGAAGGCGTGGAGGAGATCGCCGATCTTGTCCCACAACGCGTCGACGGTTCGTTCGGCGGCCATGCACAGCAGGGCTTTCAGCTTGGAGAAGGCCTTTTCGATCGGATTGAAGTCGGGGCGGTAGGGCGGCAGGTAGAGCAGTCTCGCGCCGGCCGCCTCGATCGCCTTTCGCACACTCTCGCCCTTGTGGCTGCCGAGATTGTCCATGACGACGATGTCGCCCGGTGGCAGCGTCGGGACGAGAACCTGTTCGACATAGGCCTGGAACCACAGGCGGTTGATCGGGCCGTCGAGAACCATCGGCGCGAACATGCCCGTCACGCGCAGACCGGCCACGACGCCGTGCTCCGACAAGTGACCGCGGAGGACGTTGATCAGTTTCGTGCGCTGCCGCACGAAGAGGTCTCGCGTCCGGAAAGGTATGGCGCGTGCCCGCTGTTCCTCAGATTTAACCGCGACGAAGCGCATCGTCGGTCGACTTGCCGCCTCGACGATCGCTTCTGCGTCAACCGCGTCGCCTTTTTTGGCGTTTGACGAACGGTTTGACGTAGGCGGGCGCGATCAACCGAACTTCGTGGCCAAGGTCGCGGATGGTTCGTCCCCAATGGTGAGCGCTCTCGCACGCCTCCATGGCGACGACCTGATTTGATTTGCGTGTCATTCGCCCGCTTGTGAGCCAACCACTTGTCTTGCCGGCGTTATGGCTCTTGCCAGAGCCCGTCAGAAGGGGCAAAATTGGCTCGAATTCGCAGTTCATCCCGCAAATGTGGGATTAACCAGGCAGCACACGTCTGCTAGGCTGGAGGATCGTCACTATGCGTGCATTGAACTTGTTCTGCATCCTTCTTTTTTTGGGCTGCTTCACAACGCATGGGGTCGGGGCCGAGAGGTGGATATCTAGCTCGGGAACCGGACCGGCATGCACGCGGGCCGCGCCCTGCAGCAGCGTGTTTGCCGCCCTCAACGTGGCGGGCGCCGCGGCGGGCGACACAATCCACTGCGTGGATGCCGCCAACTATGGAAACGTAACCGTCTTTGGGAATCTCCCCTATTCTTTGATTTGCCCTGACGTTGGGGCAGCTATGCAGTTCATTGGCTTCAGCTACAGCGCCGCGTCTCCAAGCTTCGTCGTGGAGATTGACGGAGTCTCTTTCGATTGCGGCGGCGGCAACAATGCCATCACCTTCAGCCAACCTGGAACGCTAATCTTGCGCAATGTAAGGATCCGCAACTGCGTCAATGGAATCGCCTTTACGCCTAGTGGGCCAGGGAAACTCGTCATTATCAATACGACGATCGTCAACAACACCGGCGTCGCCGTTCTTGTCCAGCCGTCGAGCCCGGGCGTGGCGACCGTCGATATCGACGGTCTTCGTGCCGTCAATAATTTAGGAGGTGTCCTAGCCTCTTCCGCGTCGGGAACCAGCATCGATCTTCAAGTGCGCAACAGCGTTGTTTCCCAGAACACCAATTACGGGATCGTGAGCCAGACCGCTGGCGGCGTCAGCTCAGCTTTCGTCGACAGTTCGACGATCTCCGAAAATGCCAGCATTGGTTTGTATGCATCGGGGACTAGCGCTTATCTGCTTGTGAACTCCAGCACGATCGAACGAAACAACATCGGTTGGGCTTTCGCTAGCGGCGGCGTGCTAGCGAGTTACGCGAACAATGTCGTCAACAGCGTCAGCAGCTTCGGCAGTCCGTCGGTGACAATAGGTCTGCAATGAGACTTAACGCTCCTTGGGAACAGCGTTCGCGCCGCTCCCACTCACCCGCTGGAGAGCGACCCATGAAAACCACACTGCATGTTTGTGCTGCTACCATGGTGCTATTCGCAACCGCGGCGGCTTGTTCGGCGCCCGCGTTTGCCCAGACCCTAAACCCGTCCGAACCCGGCGTTTACCCGCCCGCGTCCAGCGTCCAAAACCGCCTCACCGGCGGGACATTAAAACCCAACCCCGCCGCCAAGCCGGTGGAGGGAATCAATATTCCAACGCCGATACTCCTTCCCTTGCCGCATAGTGACAAGCCTGTCTTCCAAAAGTGATGCAGCCCGAGACGCTCGATGCGATCCGTGTCGTGGCTCTTTCATGCAGTTCAACAAAAGGCGAACTTCGACGTTCGGTCGATCCCCACGAACATGTAGAGCTTGCCCTCGACGGTCCGCACTTCGGCGATGTCGATATGGAAATAGCCGATCAGATAAGGTTTGAATTTCCGCTTGGCCGAGACCTCTCCCTCGACATCCGGCAGCCGTGAGATGCCGTGACGCTGGAGATAGCGATGCAGCGAAGACCTCGTCAGATGCGGGATCGTCGCCTGAAGCGCATACAGGCAGTCGTCGAGCGGCAACGGCGTATGCCGACGAAAGTCGACGATGATCGCCTCCTCCTCGATCGTCGATACCGTCGATCTCGGCTTAGTCGCCCCGCTGTGTTCATCACACACCGACGAGCGGTTCTTCCATTTGGCGACGTTTTCGGGTTGATCCCATATCGCTTGGAAGGGGCCTTCAGGCTCTCTTGACTATGCTGTATCGCTCGACGGACCGCCTCTGTCGCGTGGGCGCTCCCGCGGAGAACCTGGCTCATAGCGTATCCCTCCAGCCCCAAGACAGGATCGCACCATCAAACCTTGGGATCAACCATCTCGCGCCGCCCTTTCACGAGGGCATAAGGTCAGTGACTTCAAACAGGAATATCAGTCCGAGTTTTGATGATCTGCTCTGTCTGCGAGCACGCAGGACAAAATGAAGGCCGAGCCCCTACCCCCCCTGCCGGGGCGTGACGATCTCCACCGCGTCCCCCTCCGCCAGCGGCGTCGCCTCGCGATCCTTCGCCCGCACGAAACTCTCGTTCAGCGCCGTGGCGACCGGGACTTCGCCATAATCGAGTTCCTGCAGCAGCGCCGCCAGCGTCGCCGCCTGCGTCTCCAGCGCTTCCCCATTCACCCGGATCAGCATCCCATCACCTCGGGAAAATGCGCGCCCTCCAGCACCACGGCGGCGGCGCGGCGGGCCAGCGCCGGGGCCAGCAGGAAGCCGTGACGATATAATCCGTTGACATGCAGGGTCCGTCCGTCGCGGACGAGGCGCGGGATATTGTCGGCAAAGGCCGGGCGCACGTCAGACCCCATGGAGACGATCTCCGCCTCGGCGAAGGCCGGATGGATGACATAGGCGCTGTTCGCAAGTTCGACCACGCTGCGAGCGGTGACGCGGGCGCGTTCGTCGTTCTCGATCATGGTGGCGCCGATCATGAACAGCCCCTCGCCGCGCGGCACGATATAGACCGGGCGGCGCGGGTGCAGCATCCGCACCGGCCGCGCCAGCGATATATCCGAGCTGCGCAGCAGCAACATTTCGCCTTTCACGCCGCGCAGGCCGGGCAGAGCATCCCGCGCTGCAAAACCGCGGCAGTCGATCGTCCAGTCGGCAGCGCCGGTCGAAGCATCGGCGCCAAAATGCAGCGTCACATTGGCCATTGCGGCAAGCCGCGCAGCCAGCGCCGCCATGGCCTGCGCCGGATCGAGATGCGCCTCGCCCGGAAAATACAGCGCCTGCGCAAAACGCCCGTCGAGATCGGGCTCCAGCGCCGCCAGTCCGGCCGCGTCCAGCCGTTCGAAATTGCGGGTGCGACGGGAAAAATCCGTGAGCTCCGCCCGCTCGCGCGGCGGCGCGACGACGAGGCTTCCCCGCCGCTGGGCCACCGGAATCCCCGTGGTCCAGAACTCCAGCGCCTCTTCGCCGAGCTCAGCGACGATCGGTTCGGCGCTCTGCAATTCACACCAGGGGGCGATCATGCCACCGGCATAGCGGGAGCAGCCCTGCCCCGGCGCCGCCTCGCGCTCGATCAGTTCCACGGCGACGCCGCGGGCTTCGCCGCGCCGCGCGATTTCGAAAGCGGCGGTCAGTCCGGCGACGCCGGCGCCGATGACGCGCACCAACATGACGCTCCCTCCGCCAGTTCGAGCTGGATCAGGTTCGAAGGGTCGCGGCGCCGCGCGAGACATCCCGCGCCCTGCCGCCTCCCAGCCTCTCGCGAGGCTCCCCCGGCGCCCGACAGGTCGCGCAAAAGCAGCCGGCCCGTCAAGCGCTGCGCGCCGGGTGCGCCGAGACGATTGGTCACACCCGCCGGATGGCCGGTTTCTTGACGTTTCGATAACCGAAAGGTTTCACTATCTGCGCAATGAAGTCGCAACTACTCGTCCTCGCCCCGGTCTGCGTCTGGAGCCTCGTGGCGTTCTGGGCCATGACATTGTGCGCCATGACCTGGCTATGATGGTCTTTTCACTGAAAGACATTTACTGAAATCACCTCCGCGCGGGGCCGCAGCGGCGTGCGCCGGGACAAGCATTTCCGACCATGACCTGTGCATTGCAGCAAAGTTTTTTCGTCGCAATTCAATTTGACAGTGTCTCGACAATGCCCGAAGGAACGTCCGCGGCAAGACAAGAAGAAGCCAGACCGGGCGTTTGTGGGGAAACTGTGAGCGACACTCTCGAACATGCCAACACCGGGCTCCCGAACGCGAGCGGCCCGGATCCAAGAGCTTTGGCCCAGCGCATGGCGGCGCTCAAGGCAGCAGCACGCGACAAGGGGTATTACGACGTGCCCACTTTCGAGCAGGCCCGCCGCGTCCTCGAGCTGGTCGCCGTGCCCGTCGCGGCCTTCGCCCTTTTGTGGATGGGCGGCGCTTTCGCGCTCGTCGGCCTGATCGTGCTCGGCCTGCATTATCCTCGCACTGCTTATCTGGGGCATGACGTGGCCCATAACCAGTGGGGTCCGCGCGACGAGGCCAAGGCCCGCCGCGTGCTCGGCGCCACCGCGCTGTTCCAGGGCTTCGGCGCCGCCTGGTGGGTGGCGAAACACGAACTGCACCACGCCTTCCCCAACGCCTGCAAAGTTGGCGAGGATGGCGTCCTGCGACCGATCGACGGCGATATCGACAGCGCGCCCTGGGTCATTTGGGACAAGCTGCTGGCCGAACACAACCGGCGATCGCTGCCGGGCGGTCTCGGCGGCCGCATCTCCTGGCTGATGGCCAAGTTTCAGGTGTTCATGTTCCTGCCGCTTCTGTCGCTGGCGCGACTCAACTGGAGCACGCAAAGCATCGCCACCGCCATCCGCGAGAAGAAATATCAGGAAGCTGCGCTGTGCTCGGCGCATTGGGTGCTGGGCTTCGCCCTCGCCGCCTATCTGGCGCCCTCCGTCTGGATCGGTCTTGCGTGGTTCCTCGCCGCGCAGCTGCTCGGCGGCTTCATCCTCGCCTTCGTCTTCGTGCTCAACCACACCGGCATGGAAGTCTATGACGCGAGCGAAGCCAAGGGCTTCTACGACCGTCAGGCGCGCTCCACCCGCAACACCCCGAGTTCGCCGGTCCACGACTGGCTGGCCGGCGGCCTCAACAGCCAGATCGAGCACCACATGTTCCCGACCATGGCGCGGCGCAACCTCGCCAAGATGCGCGATGCTACCCGCAAGGCCATGCAGGAGTGCGGCTACGCTTACGAAGAACTCGGCAATGGCGAGGCCATGCGCGCCGTTTTCAGAACGCTGTCCGAGGCGGCCCACGCTGTCTGAGGCCTGAATCCCGAAAGAATGCGCGAGGCTGGAGCCGCGCGGTCCATCCCCCGGACCGCGCGGCTCCAGCCTCGCTTTTTTGTGCGCCGGCCAACCGCGACGTTGACTTGCGGCGTCGCCCGCCGCAAGGAAATGAAAACCGCCGCGCCAACGGGCCAGAGCCGATGTCCAGAGTCACGCTGATCGACAATTACGACAGTTTCACCTTCAACCTCGTGCATTACTTCGGCGCGCTGGGCGCTGACGTGACCGTGTGGCGCAACGATCAGGTCGGCGTCGCCGATGTGATGGCCTCGGGCTGTGACGCCATCGTGCTGTCGCCCGGCCCCTGCACGCCGCATGAGGCCGGCATCTGCCTCGATCTCATCGCCGCCGCTGCGCAGACCATCCCGATTTTCGGCGTGTGCCTCGGCCACCAATCGATCGGCGAGAGCTTCGGCGGCGAGGTGGTGCGCGCGCCCGTCCCCGTGCACGGCAAGATGGCGACCATCCATCATCGCGCCGAAACCATCTTCAAGGGCATCGACGGCCCGTTCCAGGCGACGCGCTACCATTCGCTGGTGGTGAAACGCGACACCTTGCCCGACTGCCTGCATGTGACAGCGGAAACGCCGGACGGGCTGATCATGGCTCTGTCGCACAAGACGCTGCCGGTGCATGGCGTGCAGTTCCATCCCGAGAGCATCACCTCCCAGCACGGCCACAAGATCCTCCAGAACTTTCTCGAACTCGCCGACGACTGGAACCGCAACCGCGGCCGCAAGGCGGCGTGACGGCCAACTCTGGCATGAGCGATTTCAAACCCTTCATCGCCGCCCTCGCCTCCGGCGCGCCGCTCGCCCGCGCCGAAGCGCAGGCCGCATTCGCCGCAATCCTCGACGGCGCGGCGACGCCGGCGCAACTCGGCGCCTTCGCGCTCGGCATGCGCCTGCGCGGCGAGACGGTGGACGAGATCATCGGCGCGGCGCAAGCGATGCGCGCCGCCATGGCGCGCGTCGAGGCCCCGCCGGACGCCATCGACATCGTCGGCACCGGCGGCGACGGCGCAAGCACTTTCAACATTTCGACCCTCGCCGCGATCATTACGGCCGCGTGCGGGGTTCTGGTCGCCAAGCACGGCGGCAAGGCGGCCTCTTCGCTGTCGGGTGCCTCGGATGTGCTGGCGCAACTCGGCGTGCGGGTCGGCGCTTCACCCAAAACCGCGGAGCATTGCCTGCGCGACGCCGGCCTGTGCTTCATGGCCGCCTCCGCCCATCATCCGGCGATGCGCCACGCGGCTGGCGTGCGCGCGGAGCTGGGCGTGCGGACCATCTTCAACCTGCTCGGGCCACTGTGCAACCCGGCCGGGGTCGAGCGGCAGGTCCTCGGGGTGTTTGCGCGAGAGTGGCTGGAGCCGCTGGCAAAGGTCCTGCGCGACCTCGGGTCGCGGCGCGTGTGGCTGCTGCACGGCGCCGACGGGCTGGACGAAGCAACGACGACGACGATCACTCATGTCGTCGAACTGGACGCCGGCGTCATCCGCGCCTTCGACATCGCGCCCGAGGACGCCGGTCTGCCACGCGCGGCCCCCCACGATCTCATCGGCGGCGATCCCTCGCACAATGCCGCGGCGCTGACCGCCGTGCTGGCGGGAGCCCGCAACGCCTATCGCGACATCGCCGTCTTCAACGCGGCGATCGCACTGGTCATCGCCGGCAAGGCCGGCGATCTCTGCGGCGGCGCAATTCTCGCGCAACAGGCCCTCGACAGCGGCGCTGCAAAGGAAAAACTCGCGGCGCTGGCGCGGGCGTCCCTTGCCGATTGATCCGGGCGCAACAAAAAACGTGATAGTCGCCGTCAAGGGCGATAGACTTGTCGTCATGAACGAAGAATCGGAAGGACCGCGCCCTTTCGCGGCGAGCGCCAGATGACCGACATCCTGAGAAAAATCGAAGCCTACAAGCGCACCGAAATCTCGGAAGCCAAGGTGCGCATGCCGCTCTCGACGCTGGAGCGCAAGGTGCGCGACCACGATCCGCCGCGCGGCTTCGTTCACGCCATCGAGCAGAAGCTCGACGAGCGCCGCGTCGGTCTCATTGCCGAGATCAAGAAAGCCAGTCCGTCCAAAGGACTGATCCGCGAAAAATTTGATCCCCCGGCGCTCGCGAAAGCCTATGAAACGGCCGGCGCCGCCTGCCTCTCCGTGCTCACCGACGGCCCGTCCTTCCAGGGCAAGCTCGAGGATCTCGAGGCGGCGCGCAAGGCCGTGCACATTCCGGCGCTGCGCAAGGATTTCCTGTTCGATCCCTATCAGGTGTTCGAGGCCCGCGCCTTCGGCGCCGACTGTATCCTGATCGTCATGGCCGCAGTCGACGACGACGAGGCGCGAGCGCTCAACACCGCCGCCCACGACCTGCGCATGGACGTGCTGGTCGAAGTCCACGACGAGCAGGAGCTCGACCGGGCGCTGGCGCTGGAAACACGGCTGATCGGCATCAACAACCGCAATCTGCGCGATTTCAAGGTGGCGCTGGAGACCTGCGAGCGTCTCGCCGACCGCGTGCCGCGCGACCGCATCATCGTCGCCGAAAGCGGCATCTTCTCCAATGACGACATCGTACGTCTGGAGCAGTCGCACATCTTCGCCTTCCTCGTCGGCGAGAGCCTCATGCGGCAGGACGACGTCGAGGCGGCGACGAAAGCCCTGCTACACGGCGCGCCCGCAAGGGCGTGACCGTCAGAACGGCAGCTGCAATCCCATTCCGCCGCGATAATCCTGCGTCACGCTGGAGCCGTCATGCTTGTAGGTGACGCCCGGCCCGCTCGTCTGGCGGTTGAGATCGACGCTCGGCGCCAGAGTCGGCCCGGTCTTCGCCGCGCGACCTGTGGAGCCGGCGGAGGGCGTCGGCAGGAGATCAGCGTCGGTTTCCCCGAAACAGACGGGGTCGTCCTTCCAGGTTCCGCGCGCACAGGGCGCCGGGGCAGCGGCGGCCGGCGGCGTGCGCGCGGCGCCTGCGGCCAGCGCGGTCGCAGACGAGATTTCGCAGCCCAGCAACAAGACGATCATGACAATGCGGCGCATGGCAACCTTCCTTCCGCGCCCTCTTGCGCCGGAATCGAGGTTATTGCGTGTCGAGGGCGAGAAAAAGCCGTTACTTGACGGTCTCGTCGAATTCGACGCCAATTTCGGTCTTCCGGGTCCAGACCACATGGGCGGTCTTCTTCGTCGAGCCGACGCAGAGCAGGAAGCTGTCGGGCAGGACGACGCCTTCGGGGATCACCAGCCGCGCGCCGTGAAGGGAAATGTCCGTCACCTTGCAGGGGATCGGCGCCGCCACAAGGCCTGGATCGATCCAGACGTCCGTATACAGCTTCTGGCGCCGACTCTTGCGATTTTCCGGACCCGTGCTCGCGGCGCGGCTCGAGGATCTGGACTGGGTAAATGTCATGATCGCCTTCGGAATGTCGGACGGCCTCGCTTCCCAGCAAGACTAGTCGCGAGACTTTTCAAATCCTATAAGACAGGCGGTCAAAACGATTCAGACTTAACGGAATCTGCTCCTCCGGCGTCGACAATCCTTGCGGCGACGGGCGGTTTACAATGAACACGGGCGACAGACGGATCATGGCCGACCTCACCCATCTCGACGCCGCCGGCGCCGCCCATATGGTCGACGTATCGCACAAGGCGGATACCGCCCGCGTCGCCACGGCGCAGGGGCGCGTCGTCATGGAGCAGCAGACCCTCGCCCTCGCAGTCGCCGGTCAGGCGAAGAAGGGCGACGTGTTCTCCGTCGCCCGCATCGCCGGCATCATGGCGGCGAAGAAGACTCACGAGTTGGTCCCGCTCTGCCATCCGCTGGCCTTGACGAAAATATCCGTCGACATTTCACCGGACGAAGCGCTCCCCGGCCTGCGGGTCGTCGCCACTGTCGTCGTCACCGGCCAGACCGGCGTCGAGATGGAGGCGCTGACCGCCGTGTCGGTCGCCTGTCTGACCATCTACGACATGCTGAAGGCCGTCGACCGCGGCATGCGCATCGAGGGCGTCGAACTGCTGGAAAAGCGCGGCGGCAAGAGCGGCGACTGGACCCGTGCCGCGCAGGGATGATTTCGCCAGCGGTTTCTGCTGCAAAATATGATAAGCTTCCGGAGCGTGTCGCGGGACCGCGCGGAGGCTCGGGTCATGTTGAAAGAAGCGGTGCGGCTGGCGATGCTGCTGTTCGTGCTCGCCGGCGTGCTGTTCTACGGTTTCCGCCGCACCGATCCGGCGCAACTCGTCACCACGGCGGCGCATGGGCCGGACGATTTCAGGCTGCTCATCGTCGGAGAATCCTGGGCCTGCGACGGCAAACTGTTTCCCGAATTGCCCGACGCCATTTCGCAGCGCCTCGGCGGGCGCAGCGTGCGCGCCTGCAGCCTGTGCTTTCCCGGTCGCTCCACCAAGCTGCTTTACACCGAATTGCTCCAGAAGCTGACGAAAGACAGTCTCTATGAGCAATGCGGGGGCGGTCGCCCCGACAAGGTGATTTTCCTCAACGGCGTCAACGACGAAATCCAGCACGTCGGCGAGCGCAATTATGTCGAATACACCCGCAAACTGTTCGACTGGTTTGCAGACATCGACGACCGCGAGAATGTCGCCATCCCCCGCGTCAACGAGATCAATTTCCGCTCACCCTACCTGTTCAGCCGCATCAAACGGCGCATTCTGATGTGCTGGTTCGACGACTGCGAATTCTCGGCCAACGACAAATACCGGATCGCCTTCTGGCGTGATCATCCCGAGCTGAAAACCATCGAATTCGACAATTTCATAGCAACTTACCGTGGACATGAGGATTGCTATCTCTCCGACGGCGTTCATCTGACCGAAGACTGCTATCACAAATACGGCGCCTTCATCGGCAAGACCGCGACGCTGGACGCTCTGGAGCGGAAATTCGCCGGACGATGACCCATTTGGCCCCGCGCCTTCGCCATGATAGGAGCCCGGCGACAACGGGAGCGGGGATGACCGATACGAGCTTTTTCGACGTTTGGGACACCTATCACAAGGTCGTCGCCGGCGATCACATGTTCCACCGCGCCATCGGCGCCGAACTGCGCGCCGCGCTCGAAACGCGCTTTGCGGGCCGGCCTTACCAGATGCTCGATCTCGGCTGTGGCGACGCCTTTGCCCTCGCGCCTCTGCTGGAGGGCCTGGCGCCCGCCGCCTATCACGGCATCGATCTCTCCGAAGCGGCGCTGGCGCTGGCGGCAAAGAACCTCTCTCTCCTGCCCTGCCCCGTGACGCTCGAGCGCGTCGACATGCTGTCCGCGTTGGACGGAACGGCGCCGGTCGACGTGATCTACAGCAGCTTCGCCCTCCATCATCTCGACACCGCGCAGAAGGCCAAGCTGTTCGCGCGCGTTTCCGACAAGCTCACGCCGGGCGGACTGCTCCTGCTGGTGGACGTGACCCGCGAAGAAGGACAAGCGCTGCCCGACTATCGCGCCGCCTATTGCGACTGGATCCGCGCCGCATGGACCGGGCTCGCACCGGCGGAGCGCGAGATGGTCTGCGACCATCTTTGCGAAAACGACATGCCCGAGCCCTATTCGGTTCTCGCCGCGCAGGCGCGGGCTGCCGGTCTCGCGCCGCTGCCCGGCGCCGCGCGGCACAAATGGCATCGGCTGATGGCGTTCGAGAAGCCCACCGCTGTTTCAAGGCCAACCGCCTTCACAAGGCCATGAGCCTCGGCGCCACGCCAGCCCCGACGGCACCGGCGGAGAGCGCGAGCGACGCCGCCATCGCCAAGGCCGCGCGGCGGCTGATCCCTTTCCTCGTCGCCGGGTTCTTCGTCGCCTATCTCGATCGGGTCAATCTCGGCTTCGCGGCGCTGACCATGAACAAGGATCTCGCCTTGTCGCCCGCAGCCTTCGGCTGGGGCGCGGGCGTGTTCTTCTTCGGCTATGCTCTGTTCGAGGCGCCGAGCAATTACATCCTGCATCATGTCGGCGCGCGGCGCTGGCTGGCGCGCATCATGGTGAGCTGGGGCCTCGTCTCGGCCGGCATGGCCTTCGTGCACGACGAAAGCAGTTTCGTCGCGCTGCGCCTGCTCCTCGGCGTCACCGAGGCCGGCTTTTCGCCGGGCGTGCTGCTGTATCTGACCTACTGGTTTCCGGCTGTGCAGCGTGGCCGCATCTTCGGCCTGTTCCTGATCGCTGTGCCGCTGTCCACCGCCTTCGGCGCGCCGGTGTCGGGCGCGATCCTCACCTACATGAACGGTCTGTTCGGGCTGGCCGGCTGGCAATGGCTGTTCATCGTCGAGGCGGCGCCGGCGACCTTGCTCGGCGTCGTCGCCTGGTTCTTCCTCACCGACCGGCCGGAGCACGCCGACTGGCTGGAGCCGAACGAGCGGGCCGCGCTGGTCGCGCGCATGGCCGACGAGGCCGGAGAAGAGGATCACCACATCCTGCCGGCGCTGCGCGAGCCGCGCAATCTGCTGCTGGGGATCGCCTATTTCGGCATTGTCCTCGCGCTGTACGGGCTCGGCGTGTGGCTGCCGCAGATCGCTGCCGGCTTCGGCTATGCGCCGATGGGCGCGGCGCTGCTGACCGCCGTGCCCTTCATCATCGGCGCCGGCGCGATGATGGTCTGGGGTCGCCGCTCCGACCGCGGCGCGCCCGCCCGCGACGCGGCGCTGGCCGCCATCGCCGGCAGCGTCGGCCTCACGATCTCGGCCTTTTGCACGACGCCGGCTGCCGCCATCGCCGCCATGTCCCTCGGCGCCGCCGGCACACTCGCCGCCATGCCGGCCTTCTGGAACCATGTGGCCCGCGGCGTCACCGGCGCGCGGGCGGCGGTGACCATTGCCCTCGTCAATTCCATCGGCAATCTCGCCGGTTTCGCTGGCCCTTATCTCGTCGGCTGGGTGAAGGAGACGACGGGCCTCTGGTTCGCCGCTCTGCTGACGCTGGCTGCCGGCCCGGCCCTGTGCGCGGCGATCATGGCGACGGTGGACCGGCGGGAACGCCGACCATCGATATTTGACGTCGACGGGTTGATGCGCGAAAATTCAAATCTTGATCGCAGCCGCGAAACTCTCTGATGCTCAGCGACAATATTGTCGGCGCAACGCTCTTCGCGCTTTCCGTCGTTGTCGCCGTTTCGATGGCCGTTCAGGGGCGGGGCGAAGAGCGGGCAGTCATTCTCCTGTTCTGTTTGGCGGGGCCGCCCGGCAAAGCCGGGGGATCTCCGTTACGGTTTAGGCGCAAATTCTCTGGAGCGCCATGCAGGGCTGACCTGCGTGTCTGTCGATGCATTATCGCGGTCGGGTCACGAACGCTCGTGACCCGACCGTGATGTTGCTCGGGCTGTCGACGCACTTATCTCAATTGGACAACGACCTTGCCCTTGGCGCGGCCCTTCTCGAGATATGCAAGCGCCTCCCTGGCTTGCTCGAACGGAAAAATCTTGTCGATCACCGGCCGGATGCGCTCCGACCTGAGAAGCTCGCCAATTTCCGCGAGTTGATTGCCGTCCGGGTGCGCGAACAGGAACGAATAGGCGGCTCCGCGATTCCTTGCGTTTCGAGTTATCTTTCGGCTCAACAAGCCGAACAGGCCCACCATCAGGAAGTTCATGCCGCGCGAGCGAGCGAACGCGGCATCCGGCGGCCCGACAAGTGAAACGACAGTGCTCTTTGGCTTGAGAATTCGAAGCGCCTTTTCGAGCGCATCACCCCGGACAGTGCCCAGCACCGAATCGTAGTCGCGCAGCACCTCTTCAAACTCCTCCTTCTTGTAATCGATCACCTCGTCGGCCCCGAGGCTCCGCACCAGATCGACATTTGCCGTGCTCGTCGTCGTCCCGACCATCGCTCCAAGATGTTTGGCGAGCTGGATTGCAAACGTGCCTATTCCGCCCGAGCCGGCGGGAATGAAGACTTTCTGGCCGGACTGGAGGTCAGCGCGCTCCTTGAGCGCCTGCCACGACGTCAGTCCGACCATCGGTACGGAGGCCGCTTGCATGAAATCCAGATTGGCGGGTTTGAGCGCGGCGGCGCTCTCGGACACGATCGCATATTCAGCGAGGGCGCCCGTCCCCAACTCGAAGGTGCTGGCAAAGACAGCATCTCCCGGCTTGAAGCGAGTCACGCGCTTTCCGATTTCGACCACGACACCCGCCACATCGCTGCCCAGCGTGGCCGGGAGTTGGACCTTGATGATAGGCTTGAACGTGCCTTTCGGGATCATGGTGTCGATCGGATTCAGCCCAGCCGCGTATACCTGAACCAGCATTTCATCGGCCTTGGGCGCTGGCCGTGGAACGTCGGCGAACGTGATGTTGTCGCGTTTGCCATAGCGATTGAAGATGAGTGCTTTCATGTCTGCTTGTCCTGGGTTTCACTGTTTTTGTCGGTAAGCGCAGACAAGGTTCATGCCCCGGCCCGCGTCGGCGTCAGGGCGTCGAGCCGCAGGTCTTTGCGGATGCCAGCGTCCAATACTCCAGCAGGGGCAAATCTGCGCAGCAAGCGCAACCGGCCAGCAAGGCCTCCGGCCGTGTAACGGAGTTGCGGGCGTGCGGCCGACGCGGCCTTCAGCACGACGTCGGCCACGACGGCCGGGTCGTCTCCGGAAGCGACGAGTTCCGCCATCTTGCGGGCGAGGGCCGCGCGGATCTCGCGATGTTCGTCGCGCCTGGAGTCGGGTTCCAAAGCGTTCGCATCGAACGGAGTCTTCGTGTAGGCGGGCTCGATGACCGTGACCCGGATGCCCGAGGTGCGCAACTCGTGATCGAGCGATTCCGAATAGCCGGCGACTGCATGCTTTGTTGCAGAATATAGCGCCATGTAAGGCATCGGCAGAAATCCAAGAACGGAGCCAATGTTGATGATCCGGCCACTCCCCTGCGCTCGCATGTGCGGCACGATGGCGCGCGTCATGCGGACCAACCCAAAGAAATTGGTGTCGAAGATCGCCCGAGCCTGATCGAGAGAACTCTCCTCCACTGCGGCAGGCGCGACGCCGAAGCCGGCATTGTTCACCAGTACGTCGATGCGACCTTCCAGGCGGATCAAGCTCTCGACGACAGCCGCGACCGATTCTTCGCTGGTCACATCGAGAGGCAGCAAGGTGAAGGATCGTTCGCCTGCCCCGGCCCCGCGCCTGCTGGTCCCGTAGACCTTGTAGCCGGCCTCCGATAACCGTAGCGCCGTAGCTTTCCCTATGCCCGATGAAGCGCCCGAAACAAGCGCGACCTTGCCTGGTCCGCTGCGCGCGACGCGCTCCGCATGGGTTGGGTCGACGCCAGCGGAGGCGCCAGTGACAAGAGTTGAGGGAATGGCAGCCATGCGATTGCTCTCTGCTCAGTTGATGTGTATATTCATGACGCTCGTCATGAATATATAAATATGACGGTCATCATGAATATGTCAATGGGGGCCGGCGGAGAAAATTGGAATGAAAGTCAGTCGAGAGCAGATGGCGGAGAACCGGCGTCGCATCCTGAATGTTGCCAGCCGGCTCTTCCGAGAGAGGGGATTCGACGCCGTCAGCGTGGCCGAAGTGATGAAGGCCGCAGGCCTCACTCACGGCGGATTCTACGGTCATTTCAGTTCGAAGGACGACCTCGTCGCCGAGACTGTTGGCTATGTGCTCGCCCCGGGGGAAAGCAGTGACGCTGGCTTTCGCGCCTATCTCGACGCCTATCTTGCACCCCGGCATCGAGACAATGCTGCCGGTGGCTGCCCGACGGCAGGCCTTGCTGCGGATATCCGCCACCAGACGCCAGCTGCGCGCGCTGCCATGACAGCGGGACTCCGATCGCAAATCGAACGTGTGAGCGCAGCCCTCCCAGAGATGGATCCGGCGAACAGGCGCCGCACGGCGATCGGGAGCTGGGCCGCGATGGTGGGGGCGATGATTCTCGCTCGCGCGATCGACGACACGGCGCTTTCAGATGAAGTGCTGGAGCAGACGCGCGCCTGGATCGACGCCGCAATAAGCCCTGTTTCATCTGAATAGGCGCCGCGTTCACCGCTGAAATCCGCTGAAGCGGATTCCAATGGATATCGGTTCAATGACCCAGGAGCAGCCATTGACCGGCCCTACAAACAAAGCGACCGGATGCTTGAGGCGCTTCCCATCGACGTCTCTGAGGTCCAATCACCTGTCGCGGTCTCCCACGAACATCCGGTCAGTGGCGGCAAGGCAATGTCCCCTGATCGCGCACAACGGGAATGGAAGCAGACACGGCAGATTGACGAAATCTCTTGAAAAACAAGCAGACAGGACGTGCACCGTCGAACAGATCCCCTTTTCGTTGAACAAGGAGCGACGCGTCGTGGCCGGAGCGATCAAATCGGGGAGGCGCCCGCCAGCAGGCAAGGTCGCCAAGCGGGGAACGAAATCCAGCTCCGCGCCGTCGGACACTGTAACGACTGGACGGCCGGACTTGCCCGGCGACCAAATGCGGCTTGATCGGCGGGAAAGGCGGCCGAATATCCGGGCGCATCGACCCGGCCCTCGTCGAGCAGGCCAAAAAGCGAACCGGCATCGAGTCGGACACGGCGCTGATCGAGTTCGCGCTCGCCGCTGTTGCGCTCGAGGACGACTTTGCTGAAGCGTTCGCGAGCTCCAGGGGAACGGTCGACCCCGGCCTGAAGCTCAGGTTCTGATGTGGCGGCTTTCGATTTCGATGGCGCCGCGCGTTGGGCGCGGTTCGATCCCGGCAGGACACTGACCCGCCGGCCGGATCAGGAGCTGCCCTTCTTCCCCGCAGTGCCGACCGGCGGAAGTGCGTTGCTCCTCGATACCTGCGTCTACATTGATCAGTTGCAGGGCCGCGCGCCCGAGGCGCTCGAACAGCTGATACGGGCGAGGCTGGTCAATCATTCGATCGTCACAATCCAGGAAATGATGCACACCGTGGGCGTCCTCGATCCTACGCATCCCAAGACGCCCGTCGTCATCAGCGAAATCCGCAAACTCATCCGGACGGTGCCCGAGCATCGCATCGTCGCGCCTGATCCGGACGTATTGGGCAAAGACGCATTGCTCGCCGGGATTCCGTGCCGCTTGCAGGGCTACGCCAACGACCGACGCCAGAGAGCGCTTTCGGACTGCGCGCTTCTCCTTCATGCGCAGAAACTCGGGCTTGCGGTCGTGACCGGCAACCTCGGCGACTTCAATTACCTGCTGCAGATGATCCCGAGTGGGCGGGTCGTCTTCTATCGGCGGACCTGATCGTGGGCCGAGTATTTCCCACCTCGCTCTGTCTCCTTCGGGATCGGACTACATGGACTCGGCCTCGTCACGGCTCTGCCGCCGTTCTTCCTGGCGAAAACGCTCCGCGTTCTCTGCGTCGATCCGACACTGTTCGTCGCGGCTCGCGTCCAGCATCCGTTTTCGTTCGACGCGAAGGGCCGCCGGAAGCTCGCGCAGATAGGCCGCCGGGGCGCCGACCTGGCTCGCGAGCTGCCCGAAACTCCAGTGCGTCGGCGCCACTGGCTCCGCGGCGCCCGGCAGGATCAGCGACAGACGCTCCGGTTCACTCCGGCTCGCCTCGACATGGATCTGCGCCGTCCTCACCACCCGCGTGCGGCGGCGCACGGAGCGCGCCCGCACCGATCGCGCCAGATCGCCGAGCGACAGAAACCGCTCGTCGCCCGGCCGCGAAAACCACTCCGAAGACACACGGCCGATGCGCTGGCCGCGGCTCGCATCCACGCGGTAACCCTTGCCGAGATCACGCCCCGCGTCGAGAATCTGCATGCTCATGGGGTCGTCCTTCACGACCACGCCGCCGAAAGACTCTCTCTCGGCGCTTTGCCCGGTCATGAAAGCGAAGCGGCCCTCTTCCGCCCTATCGGGCGCAGTGGACGCACCCGTCTCGCCGAAATCAATGGCGGAAAACGCGAGATTTCTACCGGGACGGAACGAACCGCGACGCAAAACCCGCCAGCGCCGCTGCAGCGATCATCGCCGCAATTATTTCGTCGTGTCCGTCTGGCGCCTGACTTTTCCCGCGGGACTGTTCCTCCATGGCGTAACCGTCGACCTTTTCGGTCTTGCCTTCACTTTTCGGCGGCGCAGACTGCGGCTTTGCCTCCTGCGAGGCGGGTGCGGATCCTGCCGGCATCGACTCGGCTTTCGCCTCCTTCGTCGCCGCGGATTGTGACGGCGATGCCGGCGGCTGCGCCCTCTTCGTCGCCACGGCGCGCGCCACATTTTCGGCGATGTCCGCGACTGCCGGCGCCGGCTGCGCCCTGGCGCTTTCCATCGCGCGCTTGTCCTGCGCCTCGGCAAGCGCGACGATCTCCGGCGACGAGCAATTGTTTCTGGTGCAGGCGACGCCGGCCTCGGCGATCACTTCGAGATTGGCCTTCTCGAGCGCCGCCTTCGTTTCTGGCGAGGCGTTCCAGTAGCCCTTGTTGATGGCCACCAGCATCCGGTCGATCAGCGCCTGATAGGCGAGCAGATTGTTCGCCGCGCGGAATTTCTCCTTGATGTCGAGGTGATTCCGGTCTGCAACCCAGGTCTCGTACATCTCCTGCCACCTGGCGTCGTCGATCGCTTCGGGCGTCAGCACCTGCCATCCCCACATGTATTCGACGACCTGGTTGGCGAGGCGGGCGCCGGCGTAGCCCTCCTTCATCATCGCCTCGATCCATTTGGGATTGAGGTAGCGCGCGCGCATTTCGCGACCGATGTAACGCTCCAGCGTAACCGTCACGGCCTTGTTCGGCGTCGCCATGTCGGCGACGTAAACCTCCGGAGTCTTGCCGTTGACGACGCGCGCCGCCATCGCCGTTCCGCCGAGATATTGAAACATGTCGTCATTGTCGAGAGCGCCATAGACATTCGACGACACGCTGTGCACGACCGCTTGCGTGCCCTTCAGGCTGCGCTTCAGAATATCGACGCCGAGACCCGGGCGATCGGCCATGTCGTCGCTCCACAGTCCTTGCCCGAAGGCAAAACGCATGCGGTTGAAGAAGACGCCCGAAGCCTTGTCGTCCGCGTCCTTCCTGTCGCCATAGGTGTTGGAGGCCGGAACCACATTGCTGAGATTTGTGCCATAGGCGCCCGTCGGTTCGGTGAACATGCGCACGCGGGCGAGTTTGTCCGCGCGCGTCGCATCGATCCCGCTGTCGACAAGTTCCTTCTTCAGCTCCGCGACGGCCTTGTGCATCGGATTGTCGGATTCGTCCTGGTTCTGCGCCAGCGTCACGGCCTCGTCGAGACGCTGCATCGTTTGCGCAAACAGATCGCGATAAAGCCCCGTGGGGATCATGGTGACGTCGACGCGCGGGCGCCCGAGAGTGTCACGTGCGATAACCTCGAGCCCGGCGACTTTGCCGCGCCCGTCCCACACGGGCTTTATGCCCATCAGCGCCATGATCTGCGCCTCCATGGCGCCGTCGTGACGGTTGGTCTCGACCGCCCAGAGATTGAAGGTGAGCTTCGACGGCCACTCGTTGTTTTTCGTCCGGAAGTTCGCGACGAATTCGTCGGCGAGCTTCTTTCCGACGAGCCATGCGGCTTCGCTCGGCACGCGTCCGGGGTCGAAGCCGTAGAAGTTGCGGCCGGTCGGCAGAGAGTCGGGATTGCGCACCGGATCATTGCCCGGCCCGGCCGGGACATAGCCGCCGGCAAGGCCACGGGCCATGGCGTCGAGTTCGTTTCTCGCCGAAAGCTCGATCGCCGCGACATAGTCTTTCGTGCGCTTCAAACGCTCTTCGGGCGAAAGTTTCGCATCGACGGCAAGAATCGCCTCGGCGGTCGTCTCGCGATAACGTGGCTCCGGCGCAACGCCGAAAGTGTGCAGGCCGAACGGCGTCGTCTTGTCGCCGATCTCTTCGAGATAATGCTCCAGCGCCTCCATGTCCTCGTCGCTGGCGAGCTTCTCGACGCCGAGGTCCTTCATGATCCCCTGCGCCTCGCAGCGCTGCTGAGTCTGCGCGCGCACGGCGGCGGCGACCTCCGGGCTCTTGTCGAGCGCCACCTTGTAGTCCGACAGGAGTTGCTTGAGCTCGCGCAGCTGCGGGTGCAGCGACGCCTTGTCGAGCGGCGGCGTCATGTGGCTGACGATGGCCGCCATGCCGCGGCGCTTCGCCTGCATGCCTTCGCCGATGTCGTCGACGATATAGGGATAGACCTGCGGAACGGCGCCGACGAACAGTTCGCTCGGGTCGGCCTCCGTAAAGCCGACCTCCTTGCCCGCGTGCCACTCGTAGGTGGCATGGGTTCCGACATGCATCACGGCGTGAACGTCGGCGACCTTCTGCAGCCACAGATAATAGGCCATGTATTGATGGTGCGGCGCAAGCGTCGTGTTGTGATAGAGCTTCTCCATGTCCTGATCCCACCCGCGGGTCGGCTCGGGGGAGAAGATGACATTGCCGAAGCGCAGGGTCGGGAAGACAAAGAAAGCCTCGCCTTTTTCGTCGCGCCAGGTCATGATTTTGGAGCTGTCCGGCTCGCCCCATTCGGCGATCATCTCCTTGCGCGTCTTTTCGGGAATGTGGGACGCCAGCCATTCCTTGTAGGTCTTGACCGGCAACAGCGAGACCGAGCCATCGGCAAGGCCCTTGCGCACGCGTTCCTCGAGCGTGCCCGTCGACCAGCTGTTGATATTGCCGCCGCGATCGAGGATGGCGCTGGCGAGCGCCTCTTCGCTTTCGGGCGCGCCAGTGGTGTCGTAGCCCTCGGCCTTCAGACGCTGGAGAATGGTCCACAGCGACTTCGGCATGACATTGAGATAGGAGGCGCCGATGTTTTCCTTGCCGGGCGGAAAATTGTAATAGAGCGCCGCGATGCGCTTTTCCTTTGCCGGCGTCGTGCGCAGCGCGATCAGTCTTGCGAGGCGTTCCGCGGCCCGCTCGATGCGCTCCGGGATCGGCGTGTCCTTCACCGCCTTCAGTCCCGTCTCGGCATCCATATAGGGCTCCTTGGATGCAATCACCGTCGGCGCGATCAGTCCGCCAAGTTCGGCGTAGCTGATCTGCCAACTGCGCTCCATCATCTCGAGCCCGACCTTCGAAGTCTCCCACTGGTCGCGCGTCCGGGTGTTCAGCGTGATCAGATTCACCGCCGGCGCATCGAGCTTCTTCAGCAGTTCGACAGTCGTCTCCGGCTTCACGCCGAACTTCATGCTGATCCCGGCAAGAGCCGCCAGCGTCGGTTTGCCGGCGGCGTCGAAACCAAAGGTCTTGATCCCGCGCTCATCGGGATAGCCATAAAAGGGTATGACATTCAGACCGCGCCGCTCCAGAGCCGCGGCGAGCGCCGAGACCACCTCCATTTGCCCGGACACGACGCTGTTGCGATAGAATGCGAGGCCGACCCATGGCGCGCCGGCCCTGAAACCTGGATAGGCGTCGCGATAGGCTTCGAAGGTGGCGTGCACCGCGCCGGTGGACAACTCGAGCGCGCCACTTTGCGGCAGAACGATCGGCGCAGGGGCCTCGGTTTTCAGCCCGGCGACCTTGTCGAGGGCAACCCGCGTCATCGCTTCAATGTTTTTCGCGCCGCCTGCCGAAAAATATGCGGCAAGCCCGTCGTCATGGGCAAGACCGAGCGCGGCGAACCTTTCGTCCCATTCCGGCCCGACCGAGAAGGCCGTGCCGCCGCTCCGTCCAATCTGCGGAATTTCGGGCGAAACGAATTGCGCAAGATCCAGCCCCATTGTCTGGACGAACACGATTTTCGAGCGCTTCAGGACTTCGGGATCTCTCGCAGACTGCTCGCGTGCGCCGGGGCCAATGCCGGAAAACACGTGAAATTGTGCGCCCGCCAGAGCGGGATCCGCGCGCAATCGACGAACCGCTTCGATAACCGACGGTGACGCAGTGTCGCCGAGCACGTAAGAGACATCGATCGTCGCGCGCGAATCCGCTTGCGCCGCAGATTCGAAAAGCAGCGCCAAAATCAGGATCAGGATGCGATAGATCATGGCCATGTCCAGTTCTCTTTTCCGCCGTTGAATTTTTCTCGACTGAATGTCTGCAATCGGAGAATCGCCGTCAGTCCGGCACATAGACCACCCGCCCGTCCTTCAGGCGAAAGGCCGCGCCGAGCCGCTCGCCCTCGCCGCCGAGCTTCCTGTCGGTGACCTTCTGGACCTTGATCTGCGCGCCTACTCTCGTGATGAGTTCAAGAGCGCCGTCCGCGCTCTTGCGCGTCATCGTCACTTTGGCGTTCGGATCGAGAAGGTCCATCATGTTGTAGGCCATGAACAGCGCGATCATCATGGAGACGATGAACACGACGCTGGCGTCGAACAGATTGGCCACGCCGGCGATCGGATCCTCGAGCGGGGCGTCGTTCTCAAACCGCCGGCGGCGTCGCAGATAGCGCATCGTAATCCTCGGCTTTGGAGAGGTGAGCGATCGGCGCGCCGTCGCGGGCGGCGATTTCGGTGATGAACTCCATCTCGCGGATGTCGGCGCGCGCCCAATTTTCGCGGACCAGCGCGATAAGATAGGCGACGACGCCGCAAGCGAGACCGGCCACCGTGGCGGTGAAGGCGGTCACCATGCTTCCCGCCATCTTCGGGATATTGCCCTCGGCCAGCGAGGCCAGCGACACGCCCATGGGGATGAGCGTGCCCATCAGGCCCAGCGCCGGCCCGACCTTGATGACGAAGCGCACGCGATCGAGGCGGCGCGCCGCGGCCAGCTCAGCGGTCTGCAACATGCGCTCGAGGCGGGCGTCGACATGGCCGGATCGATCTGTGAGTTCCCTCGCGAGCTGCGCGCGGAATTCGTCGAGCGCCGCACAGCCTTCGCGCATCCGCCGCACCGCGTCGCCGGCCAGAGCCCCGACGAGCCAGAGCGTGTAGAGCGTCAGCGCCGACACGATGGCGATCACCGGGAGGTAGAGGCCCGACGAGATCGTATAGAGAAAATTCTCGAGAATCTTGACTGCTTCCATCGACATCCCTCATGCTGTTCGAATGCGACCGATCGGTCATTGCGGCCGATATTGGTCTTCACGATGAAACTGCGTTTCACCGCCAAAATCATATTTCAGCTCGGCGAAAAACGTCCGCTGCGGATAGGGCGCGAACAGATAGCGCTTGTTGTTGTTTATGTTGTTTATGCCGATATTCGTGGTCCAGTTCGGAGCGAACTTCCAGCTGGCGCGCGCATCGACATTGATCGTCTGGCCATAGGCGCCGAAGGTCTCGTGATTGAAGTCGTAATTGTTGAGCTGACCGTAGGAGGCGGAAGCATAACGGAAGCCCGCCGACAGCGTGAGGTCCCTGGTCGGGCGATATGTCCCGACGATCTTCGCCTTCCACCGCGGCATTTGCAGAACGTCCTTGCCGACGTAGGACGAATTTTTCTGGTTCGACAGGATCTCATTGGTCGTGAAGGTCGCATTGGCGTCGATGTCGAAATTGTCGACGACAACGTCGCGAAGGCTGACGACGCCCTCGACGCCGTTGTAGCGGATCTTGCCGACATTCGAAAAATTGGTGACGTTGGGAACGACGGTGATATCGGTCTGGGAAACGATGCCGTCCCAGCGGTCTTCATGAAAATACGTCAGCCGCGCATTGTGTTTCCCGAACACATATTCGCCGGAGAGCTCGTAGGAATCGGCCTGCTCCGGCTTGAGGTCCGGGCTGTTGACAAGTATCCCGCTCGGCGTGCTCGTTCGCTGGTAAAGTTCGGTCACGCCGGGAAAGCGGGTCACATTGCCGTAGGAGCCGCGCAAAAGCAGATCCGGCGTCGCCTGCCACGCGAGGGAGGCTTTCGGCATGAAGGCGGAAAGACTGCGCATCGGCTGATAGCTGGCCGTGCCGGGACCGTTCTCGTTGACGCCGTCGAACGCCTGCCAGAACTCCTGACGCCCGCCGAGCGTCACCGTCCACGTGGGCAGGATTTTCCATGTATCCTGGATGTAGAGCGCTTCGTTGCGCGTCTTGCCGATCGACTTCTGCGCCTGCCCGTAGTTCCACGACGACCAGTAGGTCGGCGTGTTCTGAAGGTAGAGCTTCAGAACATATTCGTCGAAATGCGCGCCAAACGCGATTTCGTGTGTCCCGAGCAGATCGATTCCGGGCCGGAAGATCGTCCGCATGTCGCCAACTTTCCAGCCGGTTCCGCTGTATTCCCGCGTCTGTCCTGTCGTGTTCGCACCATATTTGAGCGCCGAGACCTGCACATCACGAAGCATGTCATAGGAGCTGAAGTTGAAGTCGAAATCGAACGGGCCGCCAGTCTCGGACTTGATTTCGGCTCCCTGCATGAGGTGCATGAACTCGATATTCGAGGGGTTGAGACCGGACAGGGAGAACGGGACTCCATACAGGCTGACGCGACCGCTGGCGGTGTTATAGACTGGGAGCCCGGTCTTCGGATCGGTGAGATAGGTCTGGACGTTCACATTGTCGATCAGGTGCTCGACGCCGATCGTATAGGTGGCGCGCACCTGACTGGTGAGATCATAGGCGAGCTTCAGCGTGCCGAAATTCTGTTCGGTGACCTGAATCTGCGGCGTGCCGAAAACGCCGCGCAGCGCCCCCTGACGGTCGAAATCGAAGAAACCGCCGATCACCGGCGTTCCAGCGGCGCCGCCGGGGCTCGACGATGTCGTGTAGGACACCGGCTGTGCGTGGGTGAGCAGATGATTGTAGCTCGCCCGCCATGAGAAATCATTGGAACGATCGCCGACCGAAACGCCGCCCGTGAACCCCGGATTGGTCAGATGCGTCGCGTACTGATCGTGATAGGGCGCCATCAACCCCTGGATGTTGGCGTGCAGCTCGAATCGCTCGGGCATCTTCGTCGTGAAGGTGATCACTCCCCCGAGCGAGTTGCCCGAATAGAGTGCGGAGTAAGGCCCGTACATGACGTCGATTCGCGAGATTTCCTCCGGCGTGATCATCGAGAATTTCGGCGTATGCTCACTCGTGCCGAACAGCGCCGAAATCAGCATGCCGTCCTTGTAGACGAGCTGACGTTGCGGCTCGAACGGCCCGATCGTGCGACCGGTCATGCTTTGAAAGCGGTCTCCGGGAAATTTCGCCGACATGTCGAGGCTGGGCAGATAACGCAAGGTCTCGATGGCCGTCGTGGCATTGACCTGTTCCTGAATTTTTTTGGCGGTCACTGTCTGGACAACTGCCGGGATGTTGTCGGGAATGGCCTTGGAGAACGCCTTTTCAGGCACGCGCGCCGCCTCGACGGGGGCTGGCGGAACCGGCTCCCGAACGGATCGAGGCGCGACCGGCGCCGGCCGCGGGGGAGCAGGGCGCGGCGCAGCGACTCGGGGGCGAGAACGCGCGGCCCCGACGTCGATGCTCGGGAGCGCCTGCTGAGCCAGCGCGGGAAGCGTGGTCGAAACGTCGAAGGACACGGCCAAAGCCGCGAGAGAGGCGCTGCGCAGCAGCAGGAGATTCGGCTGTCGAGGACGCGCAGAGGAACGGAAGTGATATTCGCAGTGGGCGATGAATCGGGAGGACTTCATTGAGCTGGACTCGCAGCGACGTGGGCCGTCACTGCGAAAGGTCCAAAACGCTGAACAGGGGCGTTGATCGCACCCGCACAACGATTGCACCGCCTCGGAACACCCCGTCCGACGCTATCGCGCGTGACCACGACTGATGGCAGGTCTCCTGGCTCACGGGTCGTTGCCTCGGACCGCCTTCCCAGAGTTTCCTCCAGTGGCTTCGTGGTCCGCAGACTCGCCGCTTACAGTTGCGGGGGCAGCCTCGGCATGACGCCCCCAGGCGCGCACCGAGTTCCCTTTTGATCCCCGAAGGGAACCATCGACGATATTGATCGATTCGAAATAAATTCGAGTCAACGAAAATCTTCGAGAAGGCGCAATCTTTTTGCCTGGAATCCGTTGCGTGTCGCGGATCCAATCCTTGAACCGCAAAGACTGCCCCTCGGCCTTTGGCCAGGAAATGAAACAGGACCGACGCATTCACCGTACCCTCGACGCGGACGTTTGACCGTCGCCGCCCGGCTGACCATCCAGCTAGAATTCGGTTGTCGATGCCCCAGCGGCGCCCCCCGATCCTCGAAGATGCGCCATGCGACCAAAGAGGGGGAGCGACTGAGGTCAGCCGTCCTTCGGGAGTTTTTCCCGACAGTTTCGGGAACTTTTGGCAATCGTCTTGCTGCGTTTTTTCTTGAATGCGATGTTGCCACCAATGAAAAGCTTGGTTAACGATTTTCGTGGCAACAATAGATCACAGATTAACGGCAATCGTCGCATTCGATGAGCGGATAGATGTCTGCTCCGGCGGCGCGGACGGAACGACAACGATGAAACACGGCACGAAAGCGCTCCTCGAACTCGGAGTGGCGGCGGCTTTGGCGCCATCGCTCTCGGTCGCCCAGACGGCGCTTCCCTCGATCGACGTCGGCGCGCCGCTGCGGCACCGCGTCGCGGCGCCCAAGCCGGTCGCGCCGCCGCCTCCCGTCCATGTGACGCATACGCCAGGGCCGGTCGCGGCGCGACCTCATCCGACTCCCCGATCCGTGCCGCGTCCGACGCCAGCGCCGGTCCCCGCCGAGCCGACGCCGCAAATCATCACCGCCTCCGGCGCCGTGCATGTCACCCAGGCGCGCGAGATCGCCGAAACCCGCCAGTTCAACATCGGCAGCGCGCTGGAGCGGACGACGCCGGGCGTGTCGGTGACCGATGTCGCCGGCAATCCGTTTCAACCACAGATCAACTATCGCGGCTTCGACGCCTCGCCGATCAGTGGCACGCCGCAGGGGCTTGCCGTCTATCAGAATGGCGTGCGCGTCAACGAGGCTTGGGGCGACGCTGTCAACTGGGATCTCATTCCCGCCATCGCCATCGACCGCACCGCCATTGTCACCGGCAATCCGCTGTTCGGACTCAATGCGCTGGGCGGCGCTGTCGTTCTCGACATGAAGAACGGTTTCACCTACCAGGGCTTCGAGATCGACGGCCGTTTCGGCAGCCGCGCCCGCCGCCAGACGGCGATGCAATATGGCGTCCTGTCGGGCAATTTCGCCAGCTATCTCGCCATCGAGGCAGCCAACGACGGCGGCTACCGCAAATTCTCCGGATCGCAGATCGGTCGCGTCTTCGGCGATGTCGGCTATCGCGGCGATCAGGGCGAAATCCACGCGACCATGTCGCTGGCGCAAAACCGTTTCGGCGCCTCCGGCCCCGCGCCGGTCGATCTCGTCAATATCGACAAGAGCGCCGTCTACACCATGCCGCAGACCTACAAGAATTCGCTCTCGCAGTTCGGACTCAACGGCGTCTTCACGCCCGCCGAAAACTGGAAGCTTCTCGCGGATGTGCATTACCGCGCCTTCGATCAGGCGCGCGTCGACGGCAACACCACCGACTTCAACTCCTGCGGCGATCCGGCGGTGCTTTGCGACGATCAGGGCAATCTGACGAGCATCCCGGACCTGTTCCAGGGCGCTGCGCCGCTCGGCGTGATCGACCGCACCTGGGTCCGTTCCCGCACCGTCGGCGGCACGGCGCAGATCGAGAACACCGACAGAATTCTCGCGCATCCCAACAAGTTCATCTTCGGCGTCAATTACGAGCATGGCTGGACCGGCTTCAGCGCCAATGAAGAAATGGGCGTGATCAATCCGGGTGACCTTGTCACCTGGGGGTCGGGCATCATCGTCAACGAGCCGCAGGCCGGCGTCACCAGCGTCAGGCTCAACGCCGCCAACAGCTATCTCGGCGTCTATGCGATGGATTCGCTCGACGTGACGGACAAGCTGACCGTCAATGCCGGCGCGCGCTACAATCTGGCGAACATCGCGCTCTACGACGGCATCGGCACGGCGCTGAACGGAAGTTCGAAATTCGCGCATGTCAATCCGACGGCGGGCGCGACCTACAAGATCACGCCCGAAGTGGCAGCCTACGCCAGCTATTCGGAAGCCAATCGCGCGCCGACGCCGCTGGAGCTTGGCTGCGCCGATCCCAACCGGCCGTGCCTGATCGACAATTTCCTCGTCTCCGATCCGGCGCTCAAGCAGGTGGTCTCGCACACGGTCGACGCCGGCTTGCGTGGAAGCACGACAATCGCCCCCTATCTGCCGACGAGCGCCGCGACGTTGCTGCCCGGCCGGCTCGAATGGTCGACCGGCGTGTATCGCACGACGAATTTCGACGACATCCTCAGCGTGCCCTCCGCCGTCACCGGCCGCGGCTATTTCGCCAATGTCGGCTCGACCCAGCGCCAGGGCGTCGAAGCGTCGCTGCGCTATCGCGACGAACGCCTCTCCGCCTACATCAATTACACGCTCACCGACGCGACCTTCCGCTCGACGACGCTGCTCGGGTCGCCCAACAACCCGCTCGCGCTGGGCCTCGGCGTCGGCAACATCCTGGTGACGCCCGGCGCGCATCTGACCTCGGTGGCGAAGCATCGCCTCAAGGGCGGCTTCGATTACGCCCTGACGCCGGAATGGAAAGTCGGCGCGGATGTCGTCTATGCCGCCGGAACATGGGTGCGGGGCGACGAAATCAACGCCTTCGGAACGTTGCCCTCATGGGCGACGGTGAATCTGCGCACGTCGTATCAGTTGACGAAGAACCTGCAGATCTATGGCTTGATCGAAAACGCCGGCAATACCCGCGCCCGGACCTTCGGGACATTCTTCAACACGACGCAGCTGCCGTTCATCTCCTTCTCTGATCCGCGGCAGGTGTCGATCAGCGCGCCGTTCGGAATCTACGGCGGCGTGAAGGTGACGTTCTGAACGGAAACAAGGAGCCGGAGGCGCGCGCACTCTGGCGCAGAACTCGGAATTGCCGTGTGGGTTTCCGCCACGCCGACATCAAACGGCCGATGTCGTCGCGGCGGGAGGAAGGATTTCTTTTTGGCCCGACACCTGTCCTGCAACCCGATCAACGGCAATCGGTTCCTGCATATTTTCCTTCGATCGTGAACCCCGAGCGTTTCTCGAAACCTGCATCCTTCGAGGTCGTCTTTGCCTGAGCCTTATACCAGGTCGTGTAATCGCCAGTGAACAGCAAACTGGTGGTCGCCTTGCCGAAGCGCCCGCTGCATGAGATCGAGACGATCGTCTGGTCTTCGTGACGTGAAATCGCTGGTTTTTCGCAGCCGGAAGCAAAATCTCCGATCAGACTGTCTTCGCTTCCGATACATGCGTTCGTGGCCTGCATTCCGATCTCGGGCGAGATGGTCGTGATCCTCCAAAGTCCCGCTTGCGAACCGGCAATTCCGCATCGGAGCCGCTCGATGAGTCCGCTGCCGCCGGCGCCGCCAAGGCTCCGATGGCGGCGGCAAGGAGCAGTATGGGTCCGGCCGGTCGGTCTCGACGAGAGCGTTGACCCGGGCATCTTCTCATCTCCACCCCCCTTTCTCGTGCTGTCTATTTCAAATGACGCGCCAACAATCTATGGCATTGGCTCGATTTTCGATATGATATTGAGGGCCATCAAGCAATAAGCTCCGCAGGGAGAGAAACATGTCGGGAAAAAATAGAAATCTGATTGCAGCATTTTTCCTGATCTGCCCGATCATCGGGGCGGACGCGTCCAATTCATCTGCTACCGAGTTCACCCGCGCTGAAATCGAAAGAAAATTGTCTGCCTCAGGAAGCCAGATCGACCTGTCGAACCTCGATCTCACCGGCGTCGACTTGCACGGATTGACGTTTCGAAAGGCCGATTTCTTTTCAACGAAGCTTGCCGGGGCCGATCTGCGGGGAGCCAATCGCGCGGGAGCCAATTTCACCCGCGCCGATCTCGAGGGTGCGAAACTGGTCGGAGCCAATCTGCGCGGCGCGATTTTCTATGCCGCCCAATTGGAAAAAGTGGATTTTTCCGACGCCGATCTGTCCCGGGCCCGGATCATCGGCGGCGGACGCAGCGTGCTGTTCCGGAATGCAAAGCTGGTGCACGCCGACTTCGGCGCCGATCCCGCCAATCAGGGAATGGCGCCTGTTCGGGCCGAGTTGCCGGACGCCAATTTTGAAGGTGTGGACGCAACCCGCGCGAATTTCACGCATGCCGTACTCACGGGAGCCAATTTCACGGGCGCCGTGATTACCGGCGCCCGCTTCGACTATGCGGTGCTGGATGGAGCGAACCTCACGCTGGCGAGGTGATGCCGCGACATGCGCCAGGTTCAGCGACGTCGCGCTCCCTTGCCCGCCTCAGTCGACAATCCGCGCCAATGCACGACCAGCCTTCGAACGCAATTCCCTGGCGTCGAGCGTGCCTTCGTTGTCGACGTCGGCTTCCTTGAACAGTTTCTGGACCAAGGCAAGGAATTCATCCCTGGACAAGGTTCCGTCTTTGTCAGGGTCGCCCTGCGCAAAATCCTTCTTGCCGAGACGCGCGCCCAGCTCCTTGCGGTCGACAGTTCCGTCGCCGTCCTTTTCCAGTCGGTCGAACACCGCCGCGGCCGCCTGTTCGATCTCGGACGCGTCCAGCGTGCCATCCTTGTCCGTGTCGAGCCTCTGGAGCAACGCCGACTTCGCCATTGAGGGCGCGGTGGCTATCCCCATGGAAATGATCGCAGCAAATGCGGTTGCGACAAAAACCGTTACCTTCTTCATCCTGGCCCCCTTTGATCGCACGTTCCCTGGATAGTCCGATGCGCATCACATAGGCGCCGAAACGCATTTGCCTATGTGAAACAATGCCGCGGCCGCGGCGCCTGCATGCCGTCACACCTTATTTCACCCGGAGACCGGCAGGTGGTCAGAATGCCGATATTTCCTGAATTTTGCGAGATATTTTGAAGGCGATTCGATTTGAAAATTTTGGCAGGGTGACCATCGACCAGCCTCCCGTCAGGAATTGCGAAACGATGAAGCCGCTCCTCTGCAACATTTTGTCGCGTCTGTTTTTCGTTTTCTCGAGACGTTCCGCAGCCGTCATCGGCGCTGCGGGCCTATACGCATCCTCTGCGTGGGCGGCCGATACGCTCGAACGCGGGAAATATCTCGTGGAAGCGCTGGCTGCCTGCGACAATTGCCACACGCCGCGTTCAGGTCAGGGCTACGACGTCCAGGCGCGGTTCTCCGGAGGCTCCCAGTCCTTCACCGGAGCCGGCTACACCACACGAGGCGGCAACATCACGCCCGACGAGGCCAGCGGGATCGGTGAATGGTCGGACGCCGAGTTGAAGGCCGCGATAACCGCAGGCCGCGGGAGGAACGGCCCCCTTGCGCCCTTCATGCCGTCCGAGTCCTATGCTGCATTGACGACGGCCGACCTCGAAGCCGTGACACTCTTTCTGCGATCGATGCCGCCGGTCACGACGCCGCCGTCGGTCGCTCCCGACCGCCGCGCCGAAGAGCGCCGCCCCCCGCTGCCGGGCGCGGAAGGGCCGTTCCGGGAGGACGCGCTCGTCGACCGGAAAATGCGCGGCCTCTATGTCGCCTCTCTCGCCCGCTGCATGGGGTGCCACAGCGCGGACGTGAACGATGCGCCCGACCATTTGAACGGCCTCGGAGCCGGCGGCAAGATATTCCGCACTCCGGCCGGAGTCGCGGTCGCCTCGAACATTACGTCGCATCCCGAGAAAGGCGTCGGTGGGTGGAGCGCCGACGATCTGAAGCGCGCCATCACGGAGGGCGTCTCGCGGGATGGCAGACGCCTCGCGCCGACAATGGCCAATCTGTCGAAGGCGCATTTCTCGAAAATGTCGGCGGAGGATCTCGATGCTCTTATCCTGTGGTTGAGGACTGTTCCGCCAAAGGAGTGACGCTCGGGGTCAGTTGCGCCTTTGCGCGACGGAGCGCCGCAACGCGTCGACCAATTCGCCCTCGAACAGCAACGCCGATCCATAGTGCATCTCGATGTCGAGCGGGCGCCGCGCATTCATGTCCAGAGACGCGCTGTGCATCGCGATCAGGCGGCCATCTTCCCTGAACAGTCCCGAGCCCGAGCCGCCGTAGCCGTCATTGCAATCGTGCCTTGCGCGGCGGATGGCGCCCTCGCCGGGCGCGTCGATCGCAAGGATTTCGCAGCGCTCAAGAGTGGTTGGAAGCCGCGTGTTGGCGTGTCCTGCGGGCGAGACCATGACCACCTTTACAGGCCCGGCAGCAATGTCGCGCGTATCGGGTATCGGCTGCGCGGCGACGCCGTCCGGCACGGGCTGAAGTAGCCGCACCAGCGCCCAGTCGTCGGTGATGTGCAGCGCCTTGCTGTCCACGGAAGCGCCCAGGCGCAAGGTATCCACATCGAACTGGTAGTCGGCCTCGCCGATCCGGAAAAAGCAGTCGGTGATCGGATGTGTGGGCGTCAACTGGCGATCGACGAAATTATGCGCGTTCATGACGACCAGATCCTGTGCGCCGACCAGCCAGGCGGCTGCGGCGCGCTCCTGCGTGCCGATTTCCGTGTAGCACATAAGTATGCCAGCCCCATGATAGCGCTGGGTGTCTGCCTCGGACATCGGCTGGCGGTTGTCACGCGGATACAGCGCTGCATACGCAACTCCGCAAGCGAGAGCCACGGTCGTCGTCACGGCGAGCATATTGAGAATTTGCCCGAGAGTTCCGGAGCGCGGCGACCATGACCGCGCAAATGAGAATCGCATTCCCGCTTCCTCTCGCAACGCACATTATCGGTAAGCGCAATTGGCGTCGTCCATGGAGAAAAGCAAGGTCATCGAACAGAATGCGAGGCAAGGGGAAGCACGCACCCATGCTGTTGCCGAGTTTTCCCGAGTGACTTTACCGATAAATCAGGAAGACATGCGGCGCACGACGAATTTATAAATCACGCACTGCGTCTTTCCGACAAGCTGAATGCTGGTTCGGAGAAGACAACGTCCGAAAACAAACCAGGCGGCTCGGTCAACAGGGCCATCATGAAAATACGAGGCGACGCCGCATTGCCGTGCGCCGGTTTGGCGCGCGCGTCCGTCGCAGGAGGACTCGTCGATGAGGAAACTACTGGCTTCCGTGTCGTTGTTGAGCGTTCTGATCGCCGCGCCAGTCGCGCGCGCCGAGGACAAGCTCGAAGCTCTGACGAAGAGCGAAGACAACTGGGCAATGCAGGGCAAGAACTACAGCGCCAATCATTACAGCACGCTCACCCAGATCAACGCGGACAACGTCAAGAATCTGAAGGTTTCTTGGTCGTTCTCGACCGGCCTGCTCAGCGGCCACGAAGGCGCCCCGATCGTCGTCGACGGCAAGATGTATGTCCATACCTCCTTCCCGAACAACACATTCGCGCTCAATCTCGACGATCCGACCCGTATCCTCTGGCAGGACAAGCCGAAGCAGAGCGCCGCGGCCCGCGCCGTTGCCTGTTGCGACATCGTCAACCGCGGCCTCGCTTACTGGCCGAGCGACGGCAAGACGCCTTCGCTGATCGTCAAGACGCTGCTCGATGGCAATGTCGTCGCACTGAACGCCGACACCGGCGCGCTCGTCTGGAAGGTCGAGAATTCCGACTACAAGGTCGGCTCCACGCTGACCGTTGCGCCACACATCTTCAAGGACATCGTGCTGATCGGCACGTCCGGAGCCGAACTCGGCATTCGCGGCTACATGACCGCCTATGACGTGCGCACCGGCGAGCAGAAGTGGCGCGCCTATGCGACCGGCCCCGATGCCGACGTGCTCATCGGCGACGATTTCAACAAGGCCAACCCGCATTACGGCCAGAAGGGCCTCGGCACCGCGACGTGGGAGGGCGACGCCTGGAAGATCGGCGGCGGCACCAACTGGGGCTGGTTCGCCTATGATCCCGGCACCAACCTCGTCTATTACGGCTCGGGGAATCCGGCGCCCTGGAACGAGACGATGCGTCCCGGTGACAACAAATGGACGATGACCATCTGGGGCCGCGATCTCAACACCGGCGAAGCCAGGTTCGGCTATCAGAAGACCCCCCACGACGAATGGGATTTCGCCGGCATCAACTTCATGATGCTCAGCGAGCAGAAGGACAAGGACGGCAAGGAGCGCAAGCTTCTCACCCATCCGGACCGCAACGGCATCGTCTACACGCTGGACCGCACCGACGGCACGCTGATCTCGGCCGACAAGATCGACGACACCGTCAACGTGTTCAAGAAGATCGATATCAAGACCGGCCTACCGGTCCGTGATCCGGAATATGGCACGCGTATGGACCATCTCGGAAAGGACATCTGTCCCTCCGCCATGGGCTATCACAACCAGGGTCTCGACTCGTATGATCCGACCAAGGAGCTGTTCTTCCTCGGCGTGAACCACATCTGCATGGACTGGGAGCCCTTCATGCTTCCCTATCGTGCGGGTCAGTTCTTCGTCGGCGCGACGCTGAACATGTATCCGGGTCCAAAGGGTGACCGTCAGAAGGGTGAAGGGCTCGGCCAGATCAAGGCCTACAACGCCATCACCGGCAAGTTCAAGTGGGAGAAGATGGAACGCTTCGCGGTCTGGGGCGGCACCGCCGCGACTGCCGGCAACGTCGTCTTCTACGGCACGCTCGACGGCTTCATCAAGGCGCGCAACAGCGACACCGGCGACCTGCTCTGGAAGTTCAAACTGCCCTCCGGCGTGATCGGTCATCCGATCGTCTATCAACACAAGGGGGTCGAATATGTCGCCATCCTTTACGGCGTCGGCGGCTGGCCGGGTGTCGGTCTCGTGTTCGACCTCCAGGATCCGACAGCCGGCCTCGGCGCGGTCGGCGCTTTCAAACAGCTCGCCAATTATACGCAGATGGGTGGCGGCGTCATGGTGTTCTCGCTCAATGGCCAGGGCCCCTACGACGACCTGAACCTCGGCGAATACAAGGCGAACTGACGTGAGGCTTCGACGCCGCCGGACTCTCCCCGTGCCGGTGGTGGCGTTGCAGACGCTCGGATGCTTACGGGCATCCGAGCCGTCGCACGTCTCGTGAATCGACCCGATGGAACAAGCTGACATGTCATCCAAACGACTCATGCTCGGACCCGGCGTCCTTGCTTGCGTGGCGCTCGTCTGCACGCTGGCGTCCGCCGCAAATCTCGGCCTTCCGGCGAGTTCGGAAGGGGTGAAGGCGCCCGAAGCTGCAAATCAGCCAACCGCGCCAGCCGCGGACCCCAACAGCCTTCGCATCTGCGCCGCGAAAAAGCAGGCTCCGCTTTCCATGGAAGACGGCAGTGGCCTCGAGAACAAGATCGGCGTCGCCCTCGCCGAGGCGATGAACCGCAAGCCTCAATTTGTCTGGTCCGAAAAGCCGGCCATTTATCTCGTTCGGGATTATCTCGACAAGAAGCTCTGCGATGTGATCGTCGGCCTCGACACCGGCGATCCGCGCGTCGCGTCGTCGAAGCCTTACTACCGCAGCGGATACGCCTTCATCACGCGCTCGGATCGCGACCTCGATTTGAAGAGCTGGAATGATCCCCGCATCAAGGGCCTCGGGCACATCGCCGTTTCCTTCGGTTCGCCTGGGGAAGTTCTGCTCAAGGACGTAGGCCAGTACGAAAACAACATGGCCTATCTGTATTCTCTCGTGAATTTCCGTTCGGCCCGCAACGAATACACCCAGATCGACCCGCCAAAACTTGTTGGAGAGGTGGCGGCGGGAACTGCGGATCTCGCGGTCGGCTTTGCACCGGAGGTCGCCCGCTACGTCAAGGTTTCCGGGACCCCGCTGCGGTTCACACTGATCGCGGACGACGCCGTCAAGAGCAACGGAGAAAAGGTGCCCCAGCATTTCGATCAATCGGTCGGAGTGCGCAGGGACGATGCGGCTCTGCTCGCCCAGATCGATGCTGCGCTTCTACGCGCGCGGCCGAAAATCGAGGCGATACTCGTGGCGGAAGGCGTTCCCCTTATCGCGCCGGGTCAATGATCCGCGCGACAATGGCACAAAGGAAAGACAAGGAAGTGTTCAAGATCAGGAAAAGAACGACCGTGTTTGCCGCGGCGGCCCTCGCGAGTTGCGTGGTGCTGACAGCAGTAGCCCAGACGGCCATCACCTTTCGCAACACCATCACCGGTGAGGTCCTCAAATTCGACGAAGCGCTGCCGGAGGGTCGCGACACGGCGGGCGTCAAGGCGTTCATGGCGACCGGCAAGAATCCGTACAACGAGGACAAGAGCTGCCTCAAGCAGGGCGAACAGATCTTCCTGTCGGCGTGTTCCGGCTGTCACGGCCATATTGGCGAAGGGAAAATCGGCCCCGGCCTGAACGACGACTACTGGACCTACCCGGAGAACGCGACCGATCAGGGGCTTTTCTCGACGATCTACGGTGGCGCGCAAGCTTCCATGGGTCCCCAGTATGTCAATCTTCAGCTCGACGAAATGCTCAAGGTCATGGCCTGGGTTCGTCACCTCTACAAGGACGGGATCGACAAGGCGCCGTGGATGACCGACGAGCAGAAGAAAACCTACAAGCCTTACCAACATGGTGAAACGTTCGGCGACAATCCGTCCGGGCAGTGCGCGAAAAAATAAATCGACCGACATCGAGTCGCAAACAAGGGAGAGAGACAGGATGCGCGTAGTTCACTTTGCCGCCGCCGTCGCGGTCGGCGTTCTCATGAGCGGCGTTTCGATCACAAGCGCGCTGGCTTACGACGGCACGAAGTGCAAGGCGCCCGGCAATTGCTGGGAGCCCAAGCCCGGCTTCCCCGAGAAGGTGGAAGGCTCGAAATACGATCCCAAGCACGACCCGAAGGAAGTGGCCAAGCAGCAGGCTTCGATCCAGGCGATGGAAGATCGCAACAAGAAGCGCGTCGCTTGGTTCAAGAAGTCCGGCAAATGGGTCTACGAAGTCGACAAGATCCCGAATGACTGAGTTAGCTGTCACCACGGTCCGGTGACGACTTCGCGGCCGCGATCCGGAAACATCGTTCCATGCATGAGCGCGATGTTTCCTTCCCGGGATCGCGGCCGCGTTCCTTTTTCCGATGCTCCAGACACGGGTTGTGAAGAAGATGGCGTCGGCCTCGCTGTCGATCGAAGAGTGGCGAACACAAGCTCTGGCCTTCGAAGCCGAGATCGCGAAAGCCGTCGTTGGCCAGAAGCGTGCAATACGACTGATCACGATCGCGATATTCGCGCGCGGTCACGTCCTTCTCGAAGGCGACGTCGGCGTCGGCAAGACGACACTTTTGCGGGCTGTCGCACGCGCGCTTGGCGGCGAATTCGTCCGCGTCGAAGGAACGGTCGACATGATGCCGACCGACATTCTCTATCACACCTATCTCGGCGACGACGGCAGGCCTCGTATCGAGCCTTCGGAACTTCTCCGCAAGGCGGATCGCCTTTCTGTTCTCTTCTTCAACGAAATAAACCGCGCCCGTCCACAGGTGCACTCCCTGCTGCTTCGGCTGATGGCCGAGCGCAGTTTGTCCGCCTTCGATCGGGAGCACTGGTTTCCGTTTCTGCAGGTTTTTGCGGATCGAAATATGGTCGAGCGCGAGGAGACCTTCGAACTGCCCGCTGCGGCGCGTGATCGCTTCCTCATGGAGATTTCGATCACGACCCCGCCCGACCCAGAGGCGCGTCGCAGGCTTTTGTTCGATCCGATGTTCCACGACGTCGACGAACTTGTCGCCAGAGTCGAGGAAGGCTCCTTCGATTTCCGCAATGTGGACGCTATCGCGCGCCGTCTTCAATCCGAGATCCGCACGAGCGAATCCTTCCAGAATTATGTCCTGGCGCTCTGGAACGGTCTACAACGACCCGGTTCTGTCGGAATCGTACTCGGCGATGTCGACGCAGATTCATTGGTCAGGGGCGGAGCCAGCCCGCGTGGCTTGGCATTTCTCGTTCGTGCCGCGCGCGTCCGGGCGTGGCTCGAAGGCCGCGACTACGTGATCCCCGACGATGTTCGTGAAGTCTTCATAGAGGTCATGGCGCACCGCATCTTCGTCGATCCAATTCACGCCATTCAGGGAGACCAATTGGTTCGCGAACTGTGTCGCGGCGTTTTCGATGCGGTGCCGACACCATGATCGCGCCATCCGAAATCCTCTACCGTCCGCGCGGAGCCTTTCCGTCAAATCGTGGCGGCGCCCATTCGTCGAGCGAAGTCGGCGGCTTTGGTGTGTTTCGTGATCACACGCCGTTCCTCAGACACCCGGACGCGCGCCGCATCGACGTTCGAGCGAGCTTGCGCGATCCGTTCGAGGGCGCTTTTGTGCGCCGTTTCGAACTGCGAAGTGGGATCGAAGTTGTCGCACTCGTCGATTTCTCCGCATCGATGGCTTGCGAAGCCGAGCCGCGCAAGTTCGACGTCGCTCGTGACCTGTGTGCGACCATCGGCTATTCGTCGACACGCATCGGCGACCGGTTTTCGGTTGTTGCGGCAGGCCGCAAGATTCTGCTCAACCTGCCGCCGACCCGATCCCGGTCTGCGTCCCTCACCGTCGCCCGGTCGCTTGCCGTGATCGAGCCGCACGAAACTGGTTGCGAAGGCCTCTTGCGCGCCGCGGAAAGGTTGAGCCCACGGCGGAAGCTGGTCTTCGTGATTTCAGATTTCCACTGGCCGTCGAAAATGATCCGGAAGCTGTTCGATCGGCTCTCCATGCACGATCTCGCGCCGATCGTGCTCGTCGAGCCGGCTCCGACGACGACAACGAAATGGGGCCTTGTGCAACTCGCGGATTCGGAAGGCGGCGGCAAACGCATCATATTCATGCGTCCGGCGCTGGCCCGGCGCTGGGCGGAGCAGGAGGCGGAGCGGCGCCAGGAAATCGTTCGCCTTGCAACGGCAAGGGGTCGGCGCCCGCTGTTTCTCGAAGGCGGCGTCGATCCTGTCGCCCTCAGCGCTTGGCTCCTCGCGGCGTGAGAATCGGCATGCGCCTCGCGATAATCCTGACAGTGCTACTTCTCGCTGCGAGCCGCAGCCATGCCGAAAGCGACTTCGCCGCAGAGGTGCATTCGGCGCGGCCCTTTGGCTATTTCGTTGGAGATCTGGTTCGAGCCCGTGTCGAGATTCACGCGCCGCACGACGCACGGCTGCTGACCAGTTCACTGCCTCATGCCGGGCCGGTCTCGACATACGTCGAACTGCGCGATCTGAAGGTCGAGCAGACCCGACGGGCCGGCGATCAGGTTTGGGAGTTGCAGCTCGTCTACCAGAGTTTCTATGTGGCGCTCGACGTTCGCGATATCGCCGTTCCCGCTTTCACGCTGACGTTCCAGACGCCCGCCGGTCCGCGCAATATCGAAGTTCCGCCCTGGGCCTTCGGCGTCGGGCCCTTGCGGGAGATCACCCCGGAAAAGAAGGAACGCGCCGAAGACTATTTGCGTCCGGATGGCGAGGCGTCTTCCATCTCCCTAGATTCCATCAAGACTGTCACCGCCGCATCGGTCGCCGCCCTCTTGCTGCTTGCGTTAGCGGTCGCGCGTGACCGCGCATGGCCGCCGTTTCATCGGAGACGACACCGGCCCCTTTCGGCGCTCGCACGGCGCCTTGGAGCGCAAGGACGCGGTCCGGTGGATGAGGTCGTGGTCCGCAATGCGATGCAGGATCTGCACCGTGCGCTCGATACGGCCTATGGCCGGAGCTTGGTCGCCACGGACATCGCCGATTTCTCGAGACTGAATCCAGCCTTTGTCACCGTCGAGCCGGAGATTCGCGCCTTCTTTCGTCTGACGGAAGGGGTGTTTTTCGGAGGCGATCACGGCCTCGGAGCCAATGAATTCAGGGAAATCAGCCGTATCGCCGGCCTCCTTGCCAAGCGGGAGCGGGCGGCATGATCATCATCGCGTTCGATGCGCCGATCGTCCTCGCAGCGCTTCCCTTCGGCCTTGCGCCGCTCCTTGCTTCGCCACTGCGCCCGGCGCGGGCCGCATCCATAGCCGCGACGCCAATAGACGGCCTGTCGAGCCTGATCGAAGCGACATTGAAGACGCTCGGGGTCGTTTCCATCGCCACCGGACTGCTCGGCGCAGCCGGTCCTCATGTTCCCGGCGCCGAAATCGAACGACATGGGGAAGGCGCGCAGATCGTCATGCTCATCGACCGAAGCGGCAGCATGAACGAGACCTTCGCGGGCAGGACGCCGGCGGGCGGCGAGGAGTCCAAGGCGGCTGCCTCCAAGCGGATACTGCGGCAGTTCGTCAATTCCCGCCGGCACGACCTCGTCGGCGTCGCATTGTTTTCGACCGCGCCAATGATGGCGACCCCGCTCGGCGATCATCCGGCTGCAACTTTGGCTGCGATCGACGCAATCGATCGGCCCGGGCTCGATTACACCAATATCGGACGCGGTCTCGCCATGGCGCTTGGCATGTTCAAGGCCCGCGACTCCGACCGTTCCCGCGCGATCGTTCTCCTGTCCGATGGCGCAGGCGTGATCGACCCAAAAATCAGGGAGGACTTGCGCGCTGACTTTCGCAAGACCGGCGTTGATCTATACTGGTTGTTCCTGCGCACCGCGGGCAGTCCCGGCATTCACGACAAGCCGGAGCCGGATGCCGACACGCCGCAGGGCGCGCCCGAGCGCCATCTCGATCTCTTTTTCAGGACGCTCGGCGTCCCCTACCGGGCGTTCGAAGCCGAGGGACCGGAGGCGACCGAACAGGCGCTGGCGGAGATCGATCGCCTGGAACGGCAGCCGCTCGTCTACTTCGAGCACGCGCCGAAGTTTGATCTGAGCGGTATCTTCTACATCGTTGCATTTGCAGCTGCGGCCCTGTTGCTGCTGGCAAAGTGCTTCGAAGCGCGCCAGCCTTCAGATTCGGGGGCCGCATGAGTCCCGACGGTGAAACGCCTTTGAGTCGCGAGATCGGGAGCCTCTGGCGAAAGATTCGCTCCAACATGCTGCTTGTTTCGGCCATCGTCGCGCTGGGCGCCACCGCCTGGTGCGACCTGCAATGGAGCGCCGCCGTCCGTGACAACGCGATCATTCACGATCTTCGGCACGGTCGCGACATCGACGTCGGTCCTGACGTGCGCGCGGAAATTCTGCTCGCGCGCCTGGCCTTTCTCTCGAAGCGCGACGAACTCGAGCGCGCTCGCGGAGTATCCGATGCCCTCGATCGCCAAGGTGACAGGCCGCTCTCGGCGGAGGGGCATTATCTGCTGGCGAATGCGCAGCTGCGAAAGGCGTTCGACGCGATCGAGCGTGGAGACCTCGATGCGGCCGGACCGCTCGTCAATCTGGCGAAGCGTGACTACCGCCGCGCCTTGCAGCTTTCACCGGATCACTGGGACGCGAAATTCAATCTGGACGTCGCTGCGCGTCTCGTACGCGACTACCCTGAATTCGAGCGCAAGGGCGGCGACGATCTTTATGCCGATCCCAAGAAACTCTGGACCGACATTCCCGGCGCGCCGAAGGGATTGCCGTGATGCGGCTTGCCTTTCCCGACGCTCGCCTTGTAATTCTTGCTGGCGCAGTCCTTCTTCTGGGAGGTGCTCTCTCGCGGCCGCAAGTGGCCGTCGAGCAAGCGGGGTTCGATCTGCTGGCGATCGTCGACATCACCGGCAGCATGAATGTCCGTGACTATTCCGACAATGGGCGACCGGTCAGCCGGCTCGAGGCGGTCAAGAAGGCGCTGGCGGTCATGGCCGCTCAACTTCCCTGTCCCTCGAAAATGGCTCTGGGAATTTTCGCGGAGCGTCAGTCGTTCCTGCTGTTCGAGCCCATCGACATTTGCGTGAATTACGCGCCGGTCGAAGGCGCGATTGCCATGCTGGACTGGCGAATGGCGTGGGAGGGCGACAGCCGCGTCGCCGCCGGCCTTTACCGCGCGATCGATCATGCCCGAGCACTGAAGACCGATCTCGTCTTTTTCACGGACGGGCAAGAGGCGCCGCCGCTCCCGGCGTCGGGAGGACCAGCCTTTGAAGGTCAGCCCGGCGTGGTTCGCGGACTTGTCGTCGGCGTCGGCGGCTACGAGCTGTCGCCCATTCCGAAATTTGACGACAGGGGCCGTGAGATCGGATTCTTCGGCCAAGATGATGTTCCGCACGAGAGTCGGTTCGGGCTTCCGCCAAAAGGCGCGGAACAGCGCGACGGGTTCAACGCCCGCAACGCGCCGTTCGGCGCCGACGTCGCCGTCGGCTCCGAGCACCTTTCGTCCGTCCGCGAACCATATTTGCAGGATCTCGCGGGCAAGGCCGGGCTTGCCTACGCCCGCTTGGTCGATGGCGAAGATCTACTGAAGAAATACCTTGCCGCGGGGTCGCTGCATGCGCGCCCGTCCTCCCGGGATCTCTCGCCATGGCTCGCAGGCTGCGCAAGCGCTGCGCTCGTGACCCTCTATCTTATCCCGCTGCTGTTCGAGCTTCTTTCGAAACGCCGCAAATCGACAATGCCCGGCGGACGGGTCCAACCGAGGAGACGAAAATGAAACTGTTGTTGGCGTTGGTCGCTGCATTGCTGGCGACGCCCGCGCGGGCGCACGGGCCCACACCGATCAAGGTCAGCGAAACGATCGCCGTCGCCGCGAAGCCGGAGGCCGTCTGGGCCATCGCCGGAAAATTCGACGGTCTCGCCAGCTGGCATCCGGATGTGAAGGCTGTGAAGGCGAAAGGGGGCGACGCTGCCGGCGCGGAGCGGGAACTCACATTGAAGGGCGGCGTCGTCAAGGAGGGCCTCGACGAATATGACGCGGCCAATTTCAAGATGACGTATCGCATGTCGGACCCCAATCTCGACGCCATCCCGGCAAGCTCCTATTCGGTGACGCTCACGATCAAGCCCGTCGCGGGCGGAAGCGAAGTCGCATGGTACGGCCGCCTCTATCGCGGCGACACGAGCAACGAGCCGCCGGACAATCTCAACGACGACGCTGCCAGAACCGCGATGTCCGATTTTCTGAAGGCTGGTCTCGGGGGCCTGAAGAAAAAGGTCGAAGGGAAGTGAAACCGCAGTCCAGTGCGGCGCGCTTGCCCAGCGCGCCGCTTGCGACGCTTCGCCCGCGAGCCATTTTCAGGCTCGCGGGAAGCGTCATCTTTTGCCTCTCCGTTCTCGCCGGATGCGAAGCGAATGAAGCAAGGCGCGAGGACGAGCGAAAAAAATCCGATGTCGTGGCGATCCATCGCAACAAGACCGCAGTCTGGTTGGCCGCGACGGACGAGCGGGATCCCGCGCTCTGGTTTGCGAGCTTCGCAGAGAAGCATGACCTTGCCGCCGACGATCCGCCAACGCTCGAAGTTCGCCGGCTGCTGCAGGAGGCGCGGCTCCGCTTTCTGGAGTCCGACCGGATGATCGTCAACAGAACCGCTCAGCTATCGGAAATGCTGGCGGAGGACCATCGCCCCGAAGCTCCGGTCCCTCTGCTCGAAACCCTGATCGGCGTCGCATCGCCGGATTCGACGGCGAAAGCGGAATTCGGGGACTTGTGCCAGTTTTATCTCAACCTGCGCCGGGCGGGGAGAACCAGGGAGGATGCGCTGGCGATTCTGCGGGAGCGGTTCGAAAAACTGAAGCGCCCCGCCCGGTGAAGCCGTCGATCAGACCAGTTTCATCGCCACCCGGTTTTCGACGGCGATACGGAGCAGGTCGGCTTTCGACCTCGCGCCGAGTTTACGTTTGAGCAACAGGATGTTGTTGGCGACGGTCTTATAGGAAATCTTCAAGAGGTGAGCGATTTCCGTCATGTCCTTGCCATCGGCAAGGCTGCGCAGAATCTCGAGCTCCCGAACGCTGAGCGACTCGATCGGGTCTTTCGTGCGGTTCGGTTCGGCAAACACAAGTTTGAGCGCCAGCGCATTGGACAGATAGCGCTCTCCGGCGGCGACTGCGCGGATCGCCTTTATGAACGACTTCGGATCTTCATTCTTTCCCAGATACCCCCTTGCGCCTTCTTCGATCGATCTCGCCGCAAAGGCCGCGTCGTCGTTCATCGAAAAAACGATGACCCTGCTGTTGGGCTCGCGCTTGAGCAGCCGTCGCAGCACTTCGAGGCCTGAAACGCCGGGGAGGTTGATGTCCAGAACGACGACGTCGGGCGCCAGCTGATCGTGGATCGCCAGCGCCTCTTCGCCGTCATGGGCTTCATGGACCTCGATGTCCGACTGGTTGGCCAGCATGCCCCGGCACCCTTCGATTACTATCGGGTGATCGTCGACGATGAGAATACGCATGCGCTTTTTGTGCCCCGCCTTCTGATCGACTATGTTGAAAATCGGCCGAAAATGTCAAATATTTTCCCCTCCGCCCACAGTTCCGTACTCCGGGAAATTTTCTCGGAACACTTCCAAAACGTCCCGCTCTTCAGTGCACAATCTTCCCGATTTGCTGACGTAATCACCTTGGCCTCTCGGGAAAAAGAATCCACTTCGCCACACAGGATGCGAACAATGAGATGCCTTTCGTTGAAGGCGGGATTGAGCTGGCTGATCGCCGTCGTGCTCCTTTCCACACTCTTCGTGAACATCGCCATCGAGGCGCTTCATGCAGGGCCCCGCGTGCGCGCCGAGGCCGAAAGCAACTCGCGCCTGACTCTCGAAATGGTGACGATGACCATCGCCGGTCTACGCCCTGACGAAGATCCGGCGCCGACCTTGCGCAAGCTGTTCGGCAGCCTCGGAGCCCTTCGGCATGTCGACATCCGCGTTCTGGCGAACAGCGAGGGACCTCTCGAGCTTCCGGTCGATTCTGAAAGCGCCGCCAGAGCCGATGTTCCAATGTGGTTTGTGACATTCGTCGGGGCGGCGCGCAGGACGACGCTGGTGCCCATCGTCGTCGATGGGCGGGAATATGGGCGTGTCGCCATGATCTCCAACCCCCTCGACGAACTCGCCGAGGTCTGGTCGGACATCGAATGGCTTGCCGCGATCGGTCTTGCAATTACTCTTGGAATTCTGGCGCTGGTGCTTGCATTGGTGCGATTCTCATTGGCGCCATTCGACGCGTTGCACGCGGGTCTCGTCGAATTGGAGTCTGGAAAATCCGGGGTGAATATCTCTGTCCACGGCGCGTCTGAATTCAGGACGATATCCGCTGCTCTGAATTCGCTCGCGGCGACGCTGGATCATGTGAAAGCCGAGAACCGGGCGCTTCTGTCGAGGCTCATGCAGCTGCAGGAGACTGAACGCCGCGAAATCGCTCGTGATCTTCATGACGACGCGGGCCCGGCGCTTTTCTCGATTCGCGCGAGCGCCGTTGCGCTGCAGGACGCCCTTGCCGCCGACCCGGTCGATATTGCATTGGGACAACGACTCGGTGAAACGATCGAGAAGGCGAGCGGATCCTTGCAAACTCTTTTTCGCGATATGCTCGGACGATTGCGCACCAATGATCTTGCCGAATTCGGACTGAACGAGGCTCTGGCGCGACTGGCCGCGTCGTGGCGAGAAAAGCACCCGGAAACCTCGATCGATCTCACTGCGCCGCACGACCTTTCGGCGCTCGACGAAGGTCTCGCCACAACCGCCTATCGCATCGTACAGGAAGGCCTGACCAATGTGTTCCGTCACGCCATGGCTGGGCAAGCGTCGATCGAGGTTTTCTACTCCGATGCGCGTCTCTTCGAGGATTCCGAAGACGATCGTACGGCCGTCCTGAAAATCATGGTCGAGGACGACGGGCAGGGCCTGCCAGAACGGATCGATCATGGCCTCGGACTGATCGGCATGCGAGAGCGTGTCGAAGCGGTCGGCGGAACAATCTCCGTCGAGTCGCGGCAGGGCGGGGGCACGCGCATCATTGCGTGCCTGCCCTTGGGCGACGACGAAGAGTGACCCGACGAAGAAATGGGACCGCGGGAAATTTCGGAATTTCTCCGGGCTATTTTTCGTGGTGCGGGCTTTTCCGACGAGTGCTACTGATTTTGTCCTGCGAGCGGTGATCGCGTCGCTCGCAAGAAATGGAGCAAGACATGATCTGGTCGCCCCCCATCGTCACCGAAGTCTGCGTTGGCATGGAAATCACGAGTTACGAATCCGCCGAATTCTGAAAGCCGGATCGATGCGAAAAAGCGGGCGAAGGACACCCCGTCCCTCGCCCGCTTTCTTTTATCGTTGAAGGTCCAGCCTCTCGCCGGAGGATCGACGCGCGTCGGGGAGCGCGTCGATCCTCGGTCCGCCGGGTTGTTCAGAACTTCACCTTCACGCCGCCGAACACAGTGACCGGCGCGCCGGGGCCGAGGGTCCGGGAATTGGTGAAGCCCGGAGCCGACGCAGTCGCGTTGCCGCTGTTGTCGAAATATGTCCCGTACGTATAATATTTCTGGTTGCCGATGTTTTGCGCCACCGCATAGACCTCGACATTGTCGGTGACTTTGTAGGAGGTCTTGATGTTCACGATGCCCCAGCCCGGCAGCAGCCGGTCGAGATTGGCTTCGTCGCCGAAGAGATGCACACCGCTCGTGTAGATGTAGTCGGCGCCGAACTTCCATTGCGGCGTGATGAGATAGTCGAAGCCGAGCTTGACGCGATGGCGTGGAATGCCGGGCATGACGTTGCCGGGTGTGACCTGAATATTCCCGTTGGCGTCGGCAAAGGGGTTGTTCTGGGAGCCCACGGTAACGGCGCTGCGGAACGTCGCATTGATCAGCGCGTAATTGGCGTAGAGCGAGAGGCGGTCATTGCGCCAGCTTGTCTCCACCTCGACGCCATCGCGGCGGGTGGCGCCGACATTGGCATAATAGCCCCGACCGGAAATCACGTTCGACGGCAGCGAAAAGATGTCGTCGCTGTTGACGGCGCGGAAAAGGCCGACGCGATAATCGAGACGCCCTTTTGCAAGACCGTATTCGGCGCCGATGTCGTGATGGCCGCGGAAGCCGATTTCACCCGTGCGCGTCACCACCTGTTTCAGCGGCGGATCGGAGACGAGGAAATTGTCGATCAGGCAGGGATGATTGGGATCCGAGCAGCCGTTCTCCAAGGGCGTCGGCGCGCGATTGGCCTCCGAATAATTGCCGTAGACCGTGAACTCCGGGATGAAATTGTAGGAGAGGCCCGCCGTCGGATTGACGCGTTGATACAGCGCGTCGCTGTTGGCGCGAACGCCGAGCCGATCATAGATGCTGATCTGCGCGCTGTTGAACCTCAGGCCCGCGGTCACGGTGAGCTTGTCTGTCAGCTCCAGATTGTCGAGCGCATACAGCCCGTAATACAGATTGCGCGAAGTGATCGACGACGACTGGAAGCCGCCATCGGCGACAAGGTTCACATAGGTGATCCCGGTCGACGCGACCGAAAGGCTCGGCGTGAGAACGCCCAGTTCCGACCAACCCTGGAACCCGGTGTTGTGACGATCGAGCGCTCCGCCGACGACGAGCTTGTTCTTCTTGCCGAACAAATCCTCGTCGACCGTCGCCTGCAGGGTTCCCCCGTAGGAGCGTGACAGCGTGCGGGTCTTGTCGACCGAGGCCGGCAGGCCGCCGAGCAGAACAGACGCGGGGATCTGATTGCCGAAGACGTCGCGCAGGCGGCGCAGCGTAACCGACGGCACGACTCCGAGGAACGGATCATTGTCCTGACAAACAAAAGCCTTGGACGAACATGTCTCCATGTCGGCGATATTGCCGTCGACATGATTCTGGCCGAACTGACGGTAATAGGCGTTGGCGTTCAGCAGCACCGTGCTCGTCGCCTGATACGCTCCGCGCAGATTGACGAAGTGCATTTCGTTGTTCGCCGTCTGCGGCGTGGTGTAGACGTTACGGTAGTCGCGTTGCAGCAGCTCCGCCGGCGTCGCCGCTGCGGCGCCGAGACGCGACGAGGCGCCCGAATAGCTCGCGTGGATTTCCCCGCCTTCGGCACGATAGCCGAGGTCCGCGAAGCCGCGGAGCAACGACGAACCCGACCTGTAACGCCAGCCGTCGTCGCCGACGGCTTCGAACGCCGCATAGGCGCCGAAATTGCCGATCTGCTTGCCGGCCTGCGCCGAGCCGAAGCGCCGGCCATAGGAGCCGCCGCGACCGTCGACTTCATAGCCCTGGTAGTTGAAGCCGTTCTTCATCTCCATGACCATGGCGCCGCCGAGCGCATTGAGGCCGAACACCGGATTGCCGGAGACGATGTTGGTCTCGTTGATGGCGACAGTGGGGATGAGATCGAAATTGACGTGATCGCCGAAGGCTTCGTTGATTCGCACGCCGTCCTGGTAGACGGCGAGGCCCTGCGGCGTGCCGGGCACCGGGGAGGCGGAAAAGCCGCGATAGCTGAAATCCGGCTGGAACGGATTGCCGGCGACTTCCGAGACGAACACCGAGGCGTTCTTGCGCTGAAGGGTTTCCGTGATGGTGATCGCGCGGTCGCGGTCGAGATCGCCGCGCGTGACCAACACCGGATTGGTCGGCAGCTTGTCCACTGACAGCGTCGCGCCCGTCGGCTCGGCGGACGGGACGACCGGGACTGGCGCTGGCGCGGGAACCCGGCGTGCGGAGCGCACCGGCGCGACGGCGGGCGCAGGCGCCGCGACGACGGGCTTCACGGGCGCGGCAGGGTGATGCGACAGAGGCGCAACGGGCGCCCGCCGGACGTCGATATCGGGAAGAGCGGTTTGCGCCATGGCTGTCGTCGCGAGGCCCATCGCACACAGCGAGATGGATGCAAGCAGAGTTCCACGCATGATGATTTGTCGCCCCCGTATCAGGTCGCTCGCTTGTCGCGATGTCGAAAGGTTTCGAGTGGCCGGCGCATCCGAGACGCTTCGAACAGTCCGCCGACCCGATTGCCCCGAAACTAGGCGGCGGCTCCGCAGCTCGCTATTTCAAAAAGTCTCGAAAAAGTCGGGAATTATTCCCGACCGAGCAAACGCGTATCGATAACCACCCGTTTGCATGGCTGTTTCCTTGTCGAAACGCCGTTGTTGCAAACCTGCCACACTTCTGAAAATTCAGATTTTCTCCAAACCGTCCGCCTTTTTTAGTTGATTCCCCTCCAATATGATTCTTACAAGTTCAACGTTGTTGCGAACATTGAGTTTCTGGCTCAGATGCGAGCACTTATTGGCGGCTGTCTTGTAGGCGACGCCGATCGTGGCGGATATCTCCGAGTTCGTGCAACCGCGAACGAGCAGCCGCCGCACTTCCGGTTCGTGAGACGTCAGGTCTCGCCCGTAATCTTTCCCCGATGACTTGCTCCCTGTTGCCGGGTTCCGAATGAATTTTCGGCAAATGAAAGTCACCTGCGGCAACTGTTTTCACCGCGGCCAACACCTGAAAAGGATCATCGCGACTGCGCGAATCACTTTTTGCATGAAATCAGGTCTTTTTCCTCGACCGAAAAGACCGTCCCCGCGGAAATCTCCAGACCTTTGACGAGACAGGAGCGGCCCGACTTGAAGCCGATCGAAGCGTCGTAAGCGCCGGGCGAGACATTCTTGATGGCGAGCCGTTCATCATGATCGACAGACCCGTCCGAGTCACCCTTGGCGCGGTCTGCTCCGAACGCCGCGGAGCCGGCAGGCGCGAGACGCAACGAGGTGACGGTTTCGCTCGTGAGGTTCCAGAAGCGGACGGGCTTTTCCGCGGCGACCGCGGATCCTGCGAGCGCGATGGCAACGAGACCAACTGCGACGGGCTTCATCCGAATTTCTCCGTATTTCGTCGGAAATGACGCTGATACCTTCGTGACTGCAGCGCCGATTTCGCCGATATGCCGGTTGCACTGCCGATCGACATCGCAATAAGCACACCGCAGCAAGACGAGAAAGCGCGAACTTGCTGTCTTCGCATGAATCGACAGCCAATTTGCAACGTCGCTCGACTCTCGTCAGCGCTGTCGGTCTACTTATCGTGACGGTTCCCTTCGGGGATCAAAAGGGAATGCAGTGACGGGGTTCGGCCCCAGACTGCAGCTGCCCCCGCAACCGTGAGCGGCGAGCCGAAAGCCACAACAGCCACCGGGACTCCCCGGGAAGGCGGTTTTGGGCATTGACCCGCGAGCCAGGAGACCTGCCGTCATTCGTGATCATGCACGATGACGTCGGGCGGAGTGCACCGGTGTGGTCGACGACAGCTTCGTTGCGGTCGCCGGCTTTTCGCAGTGACGGTCCACGCTCGCTGCGAGTGCGCCTGTGTCTTCCTTCCGTCGAAATGGCCTAACGACCGCAATTCCTTCTGCGTTCCTCCTCATCCTCACCGCTTCGAATTCACCGGCGCAGGCACAATACACGCTGCCCTCGATCGATGTCGCCACCCGTGCGCGACGCCCTGTCGTCAGAGCCGCCCCGGGTCCCCGCAATCCCGCTCCAATGCGCCCCGCCGCCCGTCGCGGCAATGCCGCGTGAGAGCTCAACGCTTCCCGCCGCAAGTTCCAGCGCGCGACAATTTTCCGGCGAGGCAGTCAACGCCCGGCCGTTCACGCGGCCCGCGGAGGCGCTGGAGATCGTGCCCGGCCTGATCGTGTCCCAGCACGGCGGCGAAGGAAAAGCGAACCAATATTTCCTGCGCGGCTTCGACCTCGATCACGGCTCCGACATGGCGCTGTATCTCGACGGCATGCCGCTCAACATGCGCACCCATGGTCATGCGCAGGGCTATGCCGACGCCAACCTCCTCATTCCCGAACTGCTCGGCTCGGTCACGGCGCGCAAGGGTCCCTACTCTGCCGAAGACGGCGACTTCTCCTCCGCCGGTTCGATCTATCTGCAATATCGCGACAAACTCGACAAAGGCTTCTGGCAGGCCATGGGCAGCGGTTTCGGCTATGGCTGCGTGCTCGGCGGCAAGTCCTGGGACCAGGCGGACGGGACCATTCTCGGCGCGGTCGAGGCCGGCCTCTACGACGGCCCGTGGGAGCGCCCGGACTCGCTGCGCAAGATCAACGGCATGCCGCGTTGGAGCCGCGGCACGCAGGAGGACGGCGCCTCGCTCACCGGCATGGCCTACGCCAACCGCTGGCATTCGACCGACCAGATGCCCGAGCGCGCCGTCTATGGCGGCTACAAGTCGCTGTGGGGCACGATGAACCCCACCGACGGCGGCGACATGACACGCTTCTCCGTGCGATTTCCTGAAGGTCGTTCTGCGCCAGTTCGATTTCGACGGCGCCAAAATTTTCCTCCAGGCGGCGTAGCTTGGTCGTCCCGGGAATCGGCATGAAGAAAGGGCGTCGCGCCAACAGCCATGGGAGCCTAATCTGCGCCGGAGGCGCATCGCTATCTCACGCCACACGCTGGAGGAGATCGACGAACGCCGAGTTCTTTTCCATGGCCGCGGGATCGAGTCTTTTGAAGCGTCAGCCCTCGGACAAAACGATTTAACCACAGCTCGGTTCACGCACGGCGTAAGGGAGCCCGGGCGCGAACACGCTTGACGAATGACGCGGCACTATATATAGGAGTCCTAATAACAAGCGGGCAGCCGATGAAATCGCATGAAAAGCTCCTCCTCGAAAACAAGGCCTGGGCAAACGAGCGGAAAGCCCACGAGCCCGACTATTTCGCCAAACTCGCCGATGCTCAAACACCCGAGTTTCTCTGGATCGGATGTTCGGACAGCCGTGTGCCCGCCGAGATCATCGTCAACGCCGAGCCCGGCGCGATTTTCGCCCATCGCAACATTGCCAATCAGGTCATCGCTACCGACTTCAACAGTCTGAGCGTGATCCAATACGCTGTGCAGGCTTTGGAGGTCGGTCACGTCATCGTCTGCGGCCATTACGCCTGTGGCGGCATTCGAGCCGCGCTCGAGCGCGAAAACTCCGATCTGTCGATCGTGAACAAATGGCTCATGCACATCAAGGACGTTTGCCGGCTGCATCGCGCCGAACTGGACCAGATCGCGGACGAAGCCGCGCGGCAGCGCCGCATCGTCGAGCTGAACGTCATCGAGCAGGTGAGAAATCTCTCCCACATGTCGATCGTGCAGCGCGCCTGGGCGCTGCATCGGCGACCCATCCTGCACGGTTGGGTCTATGCTGTCGACGATGGCGTCCTGAAACAACTCGTGACGCTGGAGCCCGGTTCTCCGATCGATCCCATCTATCGATACGACGGCAACGTCGAGCCATAGCTTCAGCGAAGGAGAGCGCCATGCCGCAAAAGCACCTGAGCTATTACCTCGCGCATTTGCGCGAGGATATTCCGGCCGGCCTGGTCGTCTTTCTCGTCGCCTTGCCTTTGTGTCTCGGCATTGCGCTCGCGTCGGGCGCACCGGCATTTTCGGGCGTGATCGCGGGCATCGTCGGCGGCTTGATCGTCGGGGTTCTCAGCGGGTCGGAGCTCAGTGTTTCCGGCCCGGCGGCCGGCCTGACCGTCATCGTCGCCGGCGCCATCGGCAAGCTCGGCTTTTCCGGCCTTCTGCTCGCCGTGACACTCGCCGGCGTGTTTCAGATCGCCATGGGTTACCTGCGGGCGGGGGTAATCGGCGCCTGGCTTCCCTCGTCCGTCATCAAGGCCATGCTCGCGTCGATCGGCATCATCCTGATCCTGAAACAACTGCCGCATGCCGTCGGCTATCAGACGGGCGCCGACGATCTTTCGTTTCTGGAAGCGAACAGCCATTGGGCGGTGCGGCTGATCTGGGAGGCGCTGCAATCCTTTTCGCCGGCAGCAACGATCATTTCCTGCGTATCGCTGGCCATCATGATCGCATGGGATACTTCCTTCATCCGGGAGGAAAAGTGGCTGAAAGCGATTCCGGGGCCGCTTGTCGCGGTCTGCTTCGGCGTCGCCTTCCAGTTCGCAACGTCCCGGCTGGCGCCCGCATTGTCGCTGTCGCAGGAACAACTCGTCACGCTCCCGCAAATTTCGCTCGACGGCGTCGCATCGCTTCTCGTCACGCCGGACATCGATCAGTGGAGCCGTCCGGAAGTCTGGATTGCGGCGGCCACGCTCGCTGTCGTCGCCAGTCTCGAAACACTGCTCAGTCTCGAAGCTGTCGAAAAGCTCGATCCGCTGAAGCGCGCCGCAAATGCGGACCGCGAACTCAAGGCGCAGGGCGTCGGCAATCTCGTGAGCGGCCTTTTGGGCGGCCTTCCGATCACCGCCGTGATCGTCCGCAGTTCCGCGAATATCGATGCGGGCGGGCGCACCAAGGCGGCCTGCTTCACACATGGCGTCCTCCTCCTTGTCAGCGTTCTGTTCCTGTCGCCGCTTCTGAATCTGATCCCCCTGTCCTGCCTCGCCGCAGTTCTGCTGATCACGGGATTCAAGCTGGCGCATCCAAAACATTTCATCGAAGCGTATCGAAACGGATTCGATCAGTTCACGCCATTCCTGATCACCGTGGTCGCCATACTCGCGACCGACCTGCTGAAAGGCATGATCGTCGGGATGGCGGCCGGACTTCTGTTCGTTGTCAGGGCCAATCACCGCTCCGCGATCACGCTGACGCGCGAGAACAGACATTACCTGCTGCGCTTGCAGAAGGACGTGTCGTTCCTCAACAAGGCCCTGTTGCGCCAGTACCTCGAAAGCGTCGAGGAGGGCTCTTACGTCATCATCGACGGCGCCAGGGCGTCGTTTGTCGATCACGACATTCTGGAGACGCTGGAGGATTTTCTGAAAGCCGCTCCCGAGGACAATATCGAGGTCGAACTGAGGAACATTCGCGGATTGACGTCGGGTCGCCCGGGGAACGTCTGGACGCCTTCCCAGGCGCCCGAAGCGGCCGGCGTCATGACGGCGCAGCGGCCCAGGTGAACCCCGCCTGACCAGGTTCGCGCGGCGTCTTGGAGCAGGGGTTTCGTCCGCCCCCGGGCGAGCCCCTGCTTTATTTTTGGCCCCGAACCAAAAAGATGTCCCGTTTGGCGCCGTCATCCCGAGAAAAAACGCCTGCCTCCACGAAAAATCGGACCCCGCCGGGGCGTTTTCGGCGGGGTCGAAGTTCGACAACGGCGCGAAAGTGAAGCCGGCCTCAGGCGAGGGCGTCGAGATCCGCTCCGAAGTTGATGTGATACGAGTGCCCGTCGATGACGAAGGCGGGAACGGATTTGACGCCCGCCGCCCTGGCTTCGGCGATGCGATGTTTCGCTTGCCCGAGATGAACAACCTCGACGTGATAGCGCGCCGGGTCGAGCTTTTGCGCAAACTGCCGTTCGGCGTCGAGACAGATCGGGCAACCGGCGTGGTAGAAGACAGCTTTTTCGGTCATGATGCTCTTCTCCTTTCTGATCTTTCGATCCTGTCCAAACTGGAGTGTCGCCTGCCGGCCGAAGCGCGTCCGATGTCGCACCCCTCACGCTATCGCGCCAGGCGCCGCGTCGACATCGGCCTTTCGCTCGATATAGCGACGCCAGACGTTTTCCTGCTCCGCATCCGACTGTCCCTCATGTTCCGGGCAATCGACCCGCAGCGCTTCGGCGCCGAAAGCTGCATCAACATAATCGCAATGATGCGGCGACCCGGCGTCCGAATGCACATTCGGGCGAAAGAATTTGCAGGTCACGCACATGCGCTGGGGCGCCAGCACTCCGGCTATCTGCAAGGCCCGGATCGTCTTGACGACCAGCTCGAGCAGATTGACCTGTTCCGCTTTCGTCAGCGTCTCGAGCGCGCGTTCGGTCGAAGTGACGGCGAGGCCGATCGCGCGAACCACCTCGCGCCCCGATGGCGTGATGCGAAGACTGACGACGCGCGCGTCCGAGGCGTCGGACGCCTTGACGAGGAAACCCTTGCGAACGAGCGCGGCGATCGAATCGGTTGCGGTCGGCTGGGTGACGCCGAGCGTCGAGGCGATCGCGCCGACGCGCACGCCCTTTTTGCCGCGGCCCGCGATGAATGTGAGCGCGTGGGCCTGCGTCGGATTCAGGCCTGCCGCGCCGGCGATCGACCATTGATCCGATCGCATGACGACGCAAATGCGGTCGAGCCCTTCGCGGAGCCTGCGCGCAAGTTGGGGGTCGGGAACATCCGTGCTCATAATGCTTGAAACATAGGATTCCTATGCTAACCTGTCAACCGTCGCCATTTCCTCAGCTCCCGAGAACGCATCGGGAGCATGGGCCGCCGGCTGCCCATCCGTGAAGACGGGTAGAAATGGCGGGTCACGTGCGAAATGTCGTTGGAACGCGCGCCAATCGGAGGGCACGATGAGGACTCTACCACCGCTGCTTCGACTGGTCCGCCTTGCCCTCGTTTCAGTCACACTGCTCATCGCTGGCGCCTTCGCCGCGCGGGCGGAGGTTCCGGATGAAACCTACAAGGCGCTCGGACTGGCGCGCACGGCGTCGGCTCGGGAACTCTACGAGGCGCTGACGACGCGCTACAACGATCCGGCCCAGGGCGCCGGCAGAGGCTCGCTCTCGAAGTTCTGGGAGCCTATCCCGATTTCGAAATATCTCGATCCCCGGGATTTCTATCATCCGCCTCAAACAGTCGACGTCGACGCTGCCCGAGGCGAGTGTGTCAGCTGCCACACTCAGGTCACGCCAGGGTGGACGCACAGCTGGAAAAAGAGCGTTCATGGCGATCTCGACGCCTTGCGCAAACTGCCCGACAGCGATCCGCGCGCTTACAAGAAGGCGCTGATAACCGATGTCGAAGCCAATCTGCGTTCGATGGGGCTTCTGAAGGCTGACGAACCGTTGAAGGAAGTCGGGTGCATCGATTGCCACATGGGCGTCGGGAAGGAGCACGGACAGCACGCCAGAGAACTGAAGATGCCGGACGCCGCGACGTGCGGCCAATGCCATGTCAAGGAATTCGGCGAACGGGAATCCGAACGCGACACACAGAACTGGCCACAGGGCCAATGGCCGAAGGGCCACCCTTCTCACGCCCTCTCCTGGTCGGCCAATGTCGAAACCGCGATCTGGGCGGCGATGGAAGAGCGCGAAGTGGCGGAGGGCTGCTCCTTCTGTCACACGACACAGAACACCTGCAATTCCTGCCATACGCGTCACGAGTTTTCCGCCGTCGAAGCGCGCAAGCCGCAAGCTTGCGCGACATGCCACAATGGCGTCGACCACAATGAATACGAAAACTATCTGCTCTCGAAGCACGGGACTGTGTTCCAGACGCGCGGAGATTCCTGGGACTGGAACACACCGCTGGCGAGCGCCCTCGAAAAGGGCGGCATGAATGCGCCGACCTGCCAGTTCTGCCACATGGAATATCAGGGCGCGTTCTCGCACAACATGGTGCGCAAGGGTCGCTGGGGATTCGAGCCGACGCCCAAGATCGCCGACAATCTGAAACATCCCTGGTTCGAACAGCGCAAGGAAGCCTGGGTCGGAACCTGCTCCAATTGTCACTCGGATCGTTTTGCGCGCGACTATCTCGAAATGATGGACAAGGGCGTGCTGTCCGGCATCAAGATCACGGAAGAGGCGCGGTCGGTGCTCGTCAAGCTCTACAATGACGGTCTGCTTGTCGGCCAGAACGCCAATCGGCCATTGCCGCCCGCGCCGGAAAAGGCCGGTGAACCCGGCGCCTTCTTCCAGCTTTTCTGGCGCAGGGGCAATAGCCCGAGCGCGGTCGAATATGAATTCGCCGAAATGTGGGAGCATCACAAAATAAAGCATTACAAAGGCTTGGCTCACGCCAATCCCGGGGGCTACACCTATTCGGAAGGGTGGTCGCAACTGATCAAGAGCGCCGCGCGGATCAATGACGAAGACACCCGCTTGCGCGAAGCGGCGCAGATCAAGGCGGAGCTGGCGCGGATCACGAATGAGAGGCGAGGCGACGCCGACGGTCTCGACACGCTGGGCCGGCGCATCCTGTTGGGCGTGGGAATTTTGATTGCTCTGTTCGGCTTCACGCGACTGCTGAAAGCTCCAAGAGCATGACCCCATCGACAATCCAGCCGTCCTCCATGGACCACTCGGAAGCGAAAGAGCCGCAACGCCACTCCGGTGTCGTTTACATCGCACTCGGATGCGCGCTGATCCTCACAACGCTTATTTCTCCGCCGCAGTCCCCGGAACATGGAAGACGCCTTCGGTTGGTCGAAGCTCCTGCGACCGTCACGGCCGAGAACTATGGAGCGGCGCCCAGCGCAAAATTGTCGTTCGTGAAACTTCGGGTCGAGCGGGAGGACAAGAAGGCCGCCGCCGAAGGCGTCATCATGCGGGACGACGAGGGGCGCGCCACGCCGCTGTCCTGGCGCAACGAACAAGCGGCGCCCGTATTGCTCCCGGATATTGTCGCCGAAGACGATGCAAGAGCGCTTTCCGCGATCCGTCAATACGCGCCGAACGACGCCGTCGTTTTCGCATTCTGGGATTTGTCGAGACGAATCCACGCGCTCACAGGCCGCACGGCTCCTCTCGACGCCCCCGACCCGCGCATTTTTCTCGGAGGCGCGGATACTGCGGCAACGGGTTTCTGGAGCCGCGCCACGAGCCCTGAAAGCCGGGCGGCCACTTCGAGATTCATCGCCGCCCTGTCCGGCGACGAAGCCAAAGCCGCCGGCGCCTTGACAGAACTCGCGCGCGGGCGCCCGGTCTATGTCTGTCTGCGTCTGAGCGATCTCGAAAAGGCGGCAGCGATCGCCCCTGAGCTTTTCCCGATCGCGGTCCGTGATTTCCCCGCGGCGGGTGGCGACCACGGCGTCATCAAGAGCGTCAGAGAATGGATCGCCGCCGAAGGATCTGCCTACACGGTAGAACGAAAGGGCGCGTCTATCCGGGTTCGCTATCTGATGCGCGGGGCGCATGCGGCGTCCACACTCACACGATTGCTGCCCTTCAGCTCCGATGTTTTTCAACGCCTGGAACGATTCGAGCTCGTGTTCCAATACAAGGATTACTGGATTTACCGCCTGCGCGGATGAGCTCTGGAGACGCGTGGCGTTGTGCGCGCACCGTCAGACGCTCATTGATGCGCCGGGCCATACATATTGGTCGACAAGCAACAAAACCTGGCCTCTCGCTATTCGAACACGCCGGCAATCGGCGTGTCTTCGACGTAAGGGCGGCTTCCGGAAATCGGGCGCTTTGCCGGTTGCAGACAAAGACCGTCATACGGTTTCTGGCTGACTGACTCGGGGCGGGATTCCTTTCGGGTCTCGAAGCAGTTAAGCTTCGTCGTCATGAATCGCGAAGGAGCGAACCATGACGACGATAGCCGCGCATTTCAGCGTCGAGGCGTTGCGTGATCGGTATGTTTCGAGCGCCGACGTCATGGAGGCTCGGCATTTTCAGACGATTTGGCTTCTCGCCAAGGGCCACGGCGTTGGCGAGGTCGCCGGGATGACGTCGTTTGGCCCGCGCTGGATCGAACAGCTCGTCGTTCGCTACAATTCGCAAGGGCCGGACGCGCCAGGCGATTTGCGCCGACGCAATGGTTCGACGGCTCGGGAGGCGGCCCAGGATGAAGTGATGCGTCATATGCTCCGGAAAATTCCGACGACGATCGTTTTCCCGGCGGAGCCGGGAATATGGAGAGCCTCAAAAGATCACAGCTGCGTAACGCCGACAACATAAATTGCACTGGTCAAAGATGAAGCTTGTCAGGATCAGGGGATTTTGGTAACTGAGGACATCTTCCCTGGCATTCGCGGCGGAACCCTCGAGAATGGCGAAGCGTTGGCTGCTTTCATTGGCGCTCCTGTGCGCCCTGCTGTTGCAGGGGGTCACGGGAACATTCGCCATGACGGACGCGACGCCGCACGGAATTTCCGCATCGAACCGTTGCGCGTCTCCTGACGCCGCATTGCCTGGCGCTCCGGGCGCCGATCATCATCACTGCCCGGATTGCCTCGCCTGTTTCGCGACGGTTCTGACCGCCGTGATTTTTACGGCGAACCTTTGCCAATTTTTCCCCTCTCGCATTGCGCCCATCTTATCGGTCGCGGCGCTCCTGTCGCCGGCTGTCGGGCGCAGACCGCCCTCCCGAGCGCCCCCCGCCTTCTCCTGAATCGCCACAGACCGCGGTCGCCGCGGCCAAGCGTCGTGATTGCCGGATCGCTACGGATCCCGGGAGAAGTCCATGTTCAGTTCCACCTTTCGCCGCGGCGCGTTGAGCGCCGGGTCGATGCTCGCCGTTTTGTCGAGTGGATCGGCCCTTGCGCAAACCGCCCTTCCGTCCATCGATGTGAGCGGCGCCCGCCGCGGGCCTGTCCGCCCGACGGTTCCGATCCCGCGCCCGACGCGTCCCACGGTTGTCGCAACACAACCCGCGAGTCCTGGGACTCCTGCTGTGGCCACTCCCGCGCCTCGGGTAGCGGAAAAGCCGTTCGCCAAAGCCATCCCCGACAATATCCCGGCGGTGGTGCATACGGTGACCGCACAAAAGGTGCAGGAATCGGTGAATGCAACGACGGCGATCGAGATGTTGCGCTATGCGCCGAGTCTCGACATGTCGTCGAAGTTTCCCGGTGATCGCTACCAGAGCATGACCGGCCGCACGATCGGCCCGTTCGAGCCGCAGCGCCAACTCGTTTACAAGGACGGCATGCTGATCTCGGCGCTGTTCGGCACCAGCGAACACACACCGAAATATTCGATGATCACGCCCGAGGAAGTCGAGCGTATCGATGTGATGTACGGCCCTTATTCCGCGCTCTATTCCGGAAATTCGATCGGCGGCGTCATAACATACACCACGAAAATGCCGGAAAAACTGGAGATTCACGCCAATCTTCAGGGCATGCTGGCGCCCTACGACGACCAATATGCGACGCACAAAAGCAATCCCGGATACACTGGCGGCATTTCGTTCGGTGATCGCATGGGCGATTTCTCTTGGCGCGCCAGCTACAATCACCTGCTCTCCAATTCCCAGCCAATTTCCTATGTCACCTCCTCGAGTCCCGGCGGAGCCGCAGGAACGCAAGTGTTCGGCGGCTTCTTCGATCGCGACAGGCAGGGCGCGCTGCGCGGCGTGTTCGGCACCGCCGGTCTGCAGACGACCGAGCAGAACGTCGGGACGGTCAAGGTCGCCTACGACTTCAACAAGGAAGCCCGGCTTTCCTATACCGTCGGACTGATGCAGCTCGGGATGTATGTCGATCCGCAGACCTATCTCTACAGTGCCGCAACCGGACTGCCGGTCTACAACACCGCCAACGGTCGCATCACCATGAATGGCCTCAACTTCGCGCTGTCCGGTAACAATGCGTCCGATACGCAGTTCGTGCATCTGATGCAGGGCGCGGAGTTCAAGACGCAGACCGGCGGGCTGTTCGACATGGAGCTCGCCGGGAGCTCCTACGACATTCTGCGCGACAACAGTCTCGGCGCTCTCAAATATGGCGTCGACACCTCCGGCCAGAACCGCCAGTACAGCGGCACGGGCTGGAAGGTAATGGACATGCGCTTCATCGTGCGGCCCGAGCAGAATTTGCTTGGAAAGCATGAAATTTCGTTCGGCGATCACATCGACGAATATACGCTGAAGCTCAGTCTGCAAAATCTCCCGGTCTGGTGGAATTCATATTACACGAACCAGGCGCAGAAATCGTACGGAAAAACCCAGAATTTGGCGCTCTACGTGCAGGATGTATGGAAAATCCTGCCGCAATGGACGATCACTCTCGGCGGTCGCGGCGAGCAGTGGCGCGCTTATGATGGCTTCAACGAAAATGCGCCGGGCACCGGGTCGTCGCAGCCGGGACGCAAGGCAGCGGCCTTCATGCCCAAAGCATCGCTTGCCTATCAGGCGACGCCGGATCTGTTGTTGCGCGGCTCATATGGCAATGTCACGCGCTTTCCCGGCGTCACCGAGCTTTATCAGCGCACGACGTCGCCGAGCGGAATCGTCGTGAGCAGCCCGACGCTGCTGCCCGAGCAGGCAGACTCTTACGAACTCACGGCGGAATACACTTTCGGAAAGCACAAGGCGCACCTCGCCTACTTCCACGAGGATCGCTGGAACGACATCGTCTCGCAAACCAACATCACGGTTGTCCCGACCGTCACCAATTTCTCCAACGTCGGCAAGGTGCGTTACAACGGCGTCGAGGGCGCGATCGGCCTGAAAGACGTGGTGACCGAGGGCCTCGATGTCGACGCCAACGCCACGTACACCACCAACGAAATTCTCTCCAACCAGAACAATCCTGCCTATGTCGGCAAGGATGTGCTGCAGATGCCGCGCTGGAAGGTGAAGGTCTTGGGGTCGTATCGGGTCACGAAGGACCTGATTGTGTCCGCCGGGTTTCGTTACCGTTCGGCGTCGCACGGACAACTCGACAATTACGATTGGAATCCGGAAACCTTCGCCGGCTATGGGCGCAGCATTCAGGCCGATATTCGCGCCAGCTGGAAATTCGCGCCGAACTGGACCGCCGACGCCGGTATCAACAACATCAACAATTACCACACCTATCTCTACGCGCCCTATCCGCCGCGCACCTTCTTTGCCGAACTGAAATACGACTTCGGCGCCGATCCGCATTACCGGCGTGAATTGCAGGAGCGGCCGTGAGCGCGATTTTCCGCAGATATGACTCGACGATGGGAGGCATCGAACGATGACGCGTACTTTTTGGGTCTGGCTGCACCGATGGAGCGGCCTCGTCATGGCGGGATTTCTGATCGTCGTCGCCACGACGGGCAGTCTTCTCGCCTTCCTGCCCGAACTCAATCAACTGCTCGCGCCGCAGATCTATCCCGGTCCGCGTGACGGACAGGTCCTGTCGCTGGCGGAGCTGGCGAAGCGTGCGGAGGCTGCCGCGCCGGCCGCGCGCGCGACCCAGGTCGTCATGATCCAGCCGGGCACGGCCCGCGTCGTGATGGAGCCGCGTCCATTGCCGCTCGTCCCCGATTACAGCGTAATTTACGCCGATCCGGCGACCGGCGACGAATTTGTGCTGGGCGTGCAGGCCGAACCGTCGCCGCTCGGCTTCGATCATCTTTATCTCGATCCCGTTTCCGGCGCCGAGTTGGGGCGTCTGGCGAAGGAGCCGCCGCTCACCAGTGGCCCCGGCGTCATGCCCTTCGTCGACAGGCTGCATTTCCGACTGGCGCTTGGTGAATGGGGTGGCTGGATTCTGGGCGTCGTCGCCGTGATATGGACGCTCGACTGTCTGAACGGCCTTTATCTCACTTTGCCGGCCTCGGCTGGAAAGCCGGGTGGAAAATCATGGCTGGCGCGCTGGAAGCCGGCTTGGCTGGTGAAGGTGTCCGGCTCCTTCTACCGGGTGAATTTCGATCTGCATCGGGCATTCGGTCTCTGGACCTTCGCAGTGCTGATGCTGTTCGGCTGGTCGAGCGTCTACTTCAACATGCGCGACGTCTACACTCCAGTGATGCGCGCCGTATCGGATTTCGATGCGCCGGCGCCGATGGCGCTTGGCAAGGCGGCCGGCGACCACAAGCGCAAGCCGGCGCGGGCGCCGATGAGCTGGGAGCGCGCGCAGGCCGTCGGCGAAAGCCTCATGGCGGAGCAGGCGCGGGAGGCCGGCTTCACCATCGAGCGTCCCTATCGGCTCACGTATCAGGAAGCGCAAAACAGTTATTCCTACGCCGTCCATTCCAGCCGCGACATCGGGCTGAAATACGGACGCACCAGCGTCACCTTCGACGCCGCGACCGGCGTGATGAAATCGTTGCGCCTGCCGACGGGTCAGCACTCTGGAAACACCTTCACCACCTGGATCGTCGAAATGCACGTCGCCAATCTCTTCGGCCTGTGGTTCCGGATTTTCGTCTGCGTGCTCGGCCTCGGCATCGCGATGCTGTCAGTCACGGGCGTCTACATCTGGTGGAAAAAGCGTGCTGCGCGGCGCGCTTCGGTGGGCGCTCGCGCGCCGCTGGGCCGCTTGACTGTGCCAGGCGTGTTGGCCGGCTTCAGTAGAGGTTTCTTCGGCAACTCGCACTGACGCGGGCGTCGCATCGACGTCCCGCGCCGCAACAAGAGGCAGGAACACCATGCAAAAGATGATGATATGTGCGGCGGCGCTGTCCTGCACCCCTGTCGGCGTGGTTTCGGCGGCGCCGCGGCAGGAGGTTTCGATCCGCTTCGGGTTGTCGGCGGGCAGTGCGCCAGTGCAGTGCGGCGCGCCGATTACCGGTCTCGGAACCACGAAGGTTTCGGCGCAACTGCGCGATGCACGATTCTATGTGTCGAATGTCGCTCTGATCGACAGGAGCGGCAAGGAGACGCCCGTCGTGCTCAAGTCGAACGACTGGCAGAATCCGCATGTCGCGCTGATCGATTTCGAAAACCAGAGCGGACGTTGCAAGGGCACGGCCGGCGTCAATGATCTGGTGAAAGGCTCGGTCCCTGCCGGAAAATACAAGGGTCTGGTTTTCACTGTCGGCGTTCCAAGCCTCGTGAAGGGCGAAGACGGCAAGGATGTGGCGTTCAACCATTCCAATCTCGCCACGGCGCCGATTCCGCTCGATGTGCAGGGCATGAACTGGGGCTGGCAGGCCGGCCGCAAATTCATCGCTCTCGAACTCGAGCCGGAAGGCGGCGTTACCCGCAAGCCGCCGCCCGCCCGCGCCGCAAGGGAGCCGGTTGCGTCGGCCAATCCGGCCGAAGCGGAGCGGCTCGAGGCCATCGCCCGGCGGGAGGCGCCGAAAGAACCGAAGGAGCAGCCGCGCCTCAACGCCGACGGCACGATCACGGTTTCCACTTGGATGATGCATTTCGGATCGACGGGTTGCAAAGGGGACCCGCTCACCGGTGAAATCGCCAGTTGTCTTGCGCCCAATCGCATCGCCGTGCGTTTCGACAATTTCGATCCGGCGCGGCAGCATGTCGTTCTCGATCTCGCCGCGCTGCTCTCCGGAGTCGATCTCACGCATGACGCCGGCGGCGCCACGGGCTGCATGAGCAGCCTCACAGATCCTGAGTGCGGGCCACTTTATGAAGCCGCTGGCCTGCGCATCAAGGAAAGCGCGCCCGACGCGAACGACATCGGTCGCCCCTCGGGGATTCCCCAGCGCATGTTCCGTATCGAGCCAAAAGCGCTGGCCGTCGCGAAATGAGAAGCGGCGGCGCGGCAGCAGCGTTTTTTCTCGGTCTTTCGTGCCTTTGCGTCCCACCGGGCAACGCATTGGCCGAGCCGGGCGGCTGGCAGTGGACGCTCCCCGCCACCCTGCCGCCGCCGCGTGTCCCCGCGGACAATCCGATGTCGGAACAAAAATTCCAGCTTGGGCGGCGATTGTTCTACGACAGGCGCCTTTCCGGCAATGGCGCGATCGCCTGCGCGAGTTGCCATCTTCAGGAGCGCGCTTTCACCGACGGGCGCAGAACCTCGGCGGGTTCGACCGGCGACTTCACGCCGCGCAATTCGCCGAGCATCGCCAACTCTGGCTGGCGCGCTACGCTTACCTGGGCCAACCCGGCGCTCGTGACGCTCGAGCGGCAGGCGGAAGCGCCTCTGTTCGGTGAGAACCCGATCGAAATGGGTGTCGACGACCGGAACCGCGCACAGGTGCTGGACCGCTTCCGCGCCGACGCGGGGTATCGCGAAGCCTTCACGCGCGCCTTTCCGAAGGACCCGCAACCGATCGGTTTCGGAAACATTCTGAAAGCGATTGCGACCTTTGAACGCGGCGTCGTATCGGCGTCCTCCAAATACGACCTTTACCTCGAAGGCAAGGCGCAGCTCACCCCGGCGGAGATGCGCGGCAAGGACCTTTTCTTCGGGGAAAAGGCCGAGTGTCATCATTGCCACGGCGGTCCGCATTTCGACGATCAATTCATCCACGCCAGATCGCGTGAAGCGCCCACGCCCTTTCACAACACCGGCCTCTACAATCTCGCCGGCGGATCCTATCCGGAGCCCAACCGCGGCGTTTTCGAACTTACCCAAAAGGGCGACGACATGGGCGCCTTTCGCGCCCCCAGTCTGCGCAATGTCGCTGTCACGGCGCCATACATGCACGACGGCAGTGTGGCCACACTGGCGGAGGTCATCGACATTTACGCGGCCGGTGGCCGCGTGATCACATCGGGTCCGCTTGCCGGGGATGGCCGCTCCAACCCGCACAAGAGCCCGCTGATCGTCGCCATCGATCTCGATACACAGGAGAAAGCCGATCTCGTGGCCTTTCTCGAAACGCTCACGGATGAGACCCTTCTGCGATCCCCGCGGTTCGGTTCTCCATCATTCGGGGCAGGCCAATGACCCGACGTCGCTTCCGCCACGACCCGGAGGCGAAGAATCGACCCGGTCGCATTTGGGCGACCGTTGTCCGCGGCGCATCGTCGGGCGAGCGTCGTCCTGGCGCGATCTCGATCGCGCCCCACTCGAATGCAATGAACGCAGGAGGAAAACAGCATGTCGCTTGCATACAGAACAGTTTCGATCGCGGCGGCCGCAGCGCTTTGCGTTTGCGCTCCGGCGCCGCTCCGCGCCGCTCCGGTCCATGGTGGTTATGCCCAGCGCGTCGCAGCACAGATCCGGAGCCATTCGCCATCGAAGACGGTTCTTGGACCGGGAACGGCCAGCGTGCGCTTTCGCGTTTCCGGGCAGGGCGCTGTGACACTCGTATCGGCTTCGGGAAGTTCGCCGGCCCATGCAGCGCTCGGAAAGAAAATCGTTTCCAGCATCAAGGCTCCGCCGCCGCCCGGCGGCAGCTTCGTCGCCAATCAGGAATTCAATTTCCGATAGGCGCCGACCGCCGCCGCCGGACACGGCTCCGGCGGCGCCTGACAGTCGACGCGCGATTGCTCGGGAGAGGTTCTGTGAGAGACACTGTCGGAAAGATGGACTCGCGGGGAGGAGGTTTCCCGTGCGGAGGCGGCGTACAACAGCGACAAGGGTCCATGGCCATGAAACTCCCCGCCGACCGGCGGATCGTAATGGCGCTCGCGGTGCTGGCCGTCATGGCGGCGG
>Ga0265331_10000081_pt1 | contig 136351 bp, 104 predicted proteins | sample 41923metaG_FD_202088 | JGI IMG/M metagenome (GOLD analysis project Ga0265331, IMG submission 202088) | Rhizosphere microbial communities from Carex aquatilis grown in University of Washington, Seatle, WA, United States - 4-19-23 metaG | ecosystem: Host-associated > Plants > Roots >... | reverse complement strand
CGTCCACAGGCACAAGCGAGGTGTCAACGCCAGAAAAAAAGATCGCGCTCTTTCGAAATCTGTTTCGTGGGCGCGAAGACGTTTTCGCCATTCGGTGGGAAGGGAAAAGTGGCAAATCTGGCTATTCGCCGGCTGGCATCATGGACTGGCGTGCCATTCATGCATCGAGACCCGAAGAGCGAAAGAAGGTTGCCCGCAAGACCCGGATGCTCCAGCCACTGACTGATGATGCGATTCGTAATCATCTCACAGGAAAGCATACGATCGGTGTCTATCCACTTCTACCGGACGACACGTGCTGGTTTCTTGCAGTGGATTTCGATAAGAAGTCCTGGATAATTGATGCAGCAGCGTTTGCCGCAACATGCAGGCGATTCGAAATCCCCATCGCTGTCGAGCGCTCGCGGTCAGGCAATGGCGCGCATATATGGATATTCTTCGACCGTCCAGTATCTGCTGCCGATGCGAGAAGGCTTGGATCTGCTTTGTTGACGCGCACAATGGAAAATAGGCATGAAATCGGCCTTGATTCATACGACCGCCTTTTCCCCAACCAGAACACCATGCCCAAAGGCGGATTCGGAAATTTGATTGCATTGCCACTGCAAAAGCGTCCCAGGGAACAAGGCAACAGTGTGTTCTTGGATGAACTGTTTCAGCCTTATTCCGATCAATGGGGAGTTTTAGAGTCCATTCAGAGACTGCCAATCGATCAGCTCGCCCAAATAGCTTACGCGATAGTTCCCGACGGGAATCCCATCGGAGTGCACCTCCATTTGCCCGATGAAGACGAGGGTGATGCTCCATGGCTCTGGCGTCCTTCCCGAAAGGGCAAGGAAAGACAAATCACCGGTCCGCTGCCTCCGAATGTGCGCGTGGTGGTGAGCAATTTGATTTATATCGAGAAAGTTGGCCTGCCGTCCGCGATGGTAGATCGCCTGATTCGCATCGCTGCGTTTCAAAACCCTGAATTTTACAAAGCTCAAGCGATGCGGCTCTCGACTTATGGTAAGCCGCGAGTCATATCCTGCTGTGAAGTCTTCCCTGAGCACATCGGCCTTCCAAGAGGGTGCATGGAAGAGGTAGTCCGTGTCTTCAAGTCACATCATGTCAGTGCGGAAGTCCATGATGAACGAACCGCAGGACGGGAAATCCATGTTTCCTTCGACGGCGAATTACGTCCTGAACAACGAGACGCCATCGAGCAAGTGCTTGCTTATGACCAAGGAATCCTCTGTGCGCCAACGGCGTTCGGAAAAACAGTGGTGGGGGCCTGCCTTATCGCCAAGCGAGCGGTTAACGCCCTGATCCTCGTACATAGGCGTCAATTGATGGATCAATGGCGCGAGCGATTAGCGGCGTTTCTAGCTTTGCCGATCGAGCAAATCGGAGAGATCGGGGGAGGAAAGGCTAAGAGAACCGGCATGGTTGATGTCGCTGTAATCCAAAGCTTGCAGCGTAATGGGGCAGTCGAGGACTTCGTCGCGGACTACGGACACGTGATTGTGGATGAATGCCATCATCTGTCAGCAGTGACGTTCGAACGAATTCTTCGCGAAGTCAAAGCAAAATACGTTCTGGGATTGACGGCAACACCGACTCGAAAAGACGGGCATCAACCCATCATCTACATGCAATGTGGCCCGATTCGTTTTCATCTCAGCGCGAAGAAGGCTGCCGAGTCTTCACCACTACAACATAAGGTTTTCCCAAGGATTACCGATTTCGGCTGGAATCGAGCTGAAATTGAGACGACCATCCAAGACATTTACGCTGCTCTTATTGTAAGCCAAGAAAGGAATGACCTGATTGTCCGAGACCTTCAGCAGGCTTTGTCCGGTGGGCGTTCACCACTTGTTCTGACAAGTCGGACGGGACATCTCGATTATTTGGCTGGACGCTTGAGTGGAGTTTGTCCGCATATTTTCATTTTGAAGGGTGGGATGGGCACCAAGCAAAGAAAGAAAATGGCTGAGTCTCTAGCAGCCGTTCCTTGTGATGAACCGCGCGTGATCCTGGCGACCGGAAGCTACCTCGGCGAGGGATTTGACGACTCGCGTCTTGATACGCTTCTTCTTGCAATGCCGATTTCGTGGAAAGGTACGTTGCAACAATACGTAGGCCGCCTACATCGGCTCCACGACAACAAAAGCGAAGTCCACGTCTACGACTATGCGGATGTGATGGTGCCTATGCTGGCTCGCATGTACAAGAAGCGCCTGGCAGGATACTCTGCACTCGGTTATACGGTCGTCGATGCTGTGCGAAGTTGATGCAACAACTGCAACCTGAGGTTGGTGATGAAGAGAAGAGAAAAACGCATCGCTGCAAGTTCTGAACGCATAAGAACATTGCGGTTCCTTGAGAGAGCAGTCAGGTTCCAGTTGGGTGCTCGGGCGCGAGGGATTTCATGAGTCCAAATGCGTATATCATTGCGGGACCAAACGGAGTTGGCAAAACCACTTTCGCACGGGAATTCTTGCCCAATTACGCAGACTGTAAGAATTTCATCAATGCTGATCTGATTGCACAGGGAATGTCGCCCTTCTCACCTGAAACCGCAGCCTTTCATGCTGGCAGAATCATGCTCGGCGAAATAAGTATCTTTGCCAAGCGAGGTGCTGATTTCGGGTTCGAAACGACACTCTCAGGCCGAAGTCACTTGCATTTGATTCGGCAACTCAAAAATAGGGGATATGCAGCACACTTTTTCTTTCTTTGGGTACCAAGTGTCGATCTCGCGCTGTCGAGGGTCAGAGCGCGAGTATCTGAAGGCGGCCATAATGTACCCGAAGCGATCGTCCGTCGGCGGTTTGGCCGCTCAATCAGGAATTTCTTTATTCACTTTCGTCGGCTTGCGGATTCATGGAGTTTGTTCGACAATTCAGGCGCGACACCCATCGTCATCGCCTTTGAGAAACATGGCGAGACCCATATAATGGAGCGAGAGATTTACAACGAATTGGTTGCGCGCTACGGACAAACATGACTAAGCCGCCAGCAAACGTTCTTGAATTGCCCCTGGAAGAGCGTGCCGAGATGGCGCTCAAAGCTGCCGTCGAGAAGGTCATGACCGCTCACGCTCGCGAGGGTTTGCCAACCTATATCTGGCGCGGCGGCAGGGTGGTCGAGATGTCTCTCGAAGAATTGCGCGAGCATTCTGCACGTATCCAGGCCGAATAAAAAGCGGAAAACGTCTTGCCTTTTGACTCGATATCGAGACCTTAGATTCACGTGTGGTAACCAGTATAGCCCCCCCAAACACAGCACAAAGCGTCGGATAGGGGATAGTTTCTCGCGAAACTGCTCCCCTCCCTTAGCGATCCTCTTCAGACACCGAATTGTGATTCGGAATCGAAGGAAAACAACTTCTTCGGGTCGTAGAACCCTATTTTGTTCGTCTCCGGATCGTAAACCACATTTTCTATCTTGCGCTTACATGAGTTGGAGGCAATCGGACCATCCAGAGAGCTGGTGACAATCGGGCAAATGGCCCTGCCAGCATATTCAAGGGTTCGGAAATAGGTAGGTAAAAAAAAATGCGTTTGACAACCTGATTTGGCCCACCTTCGATACTTTCATTTGGCCCACCCTAAGGCCGTAAGTATCCTCTTCTTCCCGAGGGGTTCCTTTCCGTATCCCCGGAGGGAGCGGAGTCCTGCGGTCCGGTTTTCAGGACCGCGTTTAGGACGGAGCGGACGCCGGGGATACGGAGTCGCATGGCAGCGCCCGGTCCTGCTCGTTACGAAGCTTTTTTCTTCTGCCGTCCTTCCACCGTGCGCCGGAAACGGTACGACTCGGTGCCGGTTTCGATGATGTGTGCGCGGTCGGTGATGCGATCCAGCAAAGCCTTGCACAGCCGTGGATTCGGAAACACCTGCGTCCACTCCGAAAATGGCAGGTTGGTGGTCACGATCAGCGTGGCCCGTTCAGCCCGCTCCGCGATTACCTGGAACAGGAACTCTGCGCCGATCTCCGCCAGTGGTACGTAGCCTACTTCATCGAGCGCAATCACGTCGTAACGCATCCACCGCGCCAATACGCGCCGCACTCCATGGTGTTGGCTGGCTTCCACCAACTCGTTCACCAGGTTCGCCGCCGTCGTAAAGCGCACTCTCCGCTTTTGGCGGCAGGCCGCCACGCACAACCCCGTCGCCAGATGCGTCTTGCCCGTGCCGCACTCCCCGATCAGCACCACCGGTTCGGCCCGCGTGATGTATCCACCTTCGGCCAACTCCCGCACTTTCGCCGCTGGAATCTGCGGCGCTCGTGCGAACTCGAACTCCTCCAGAGTTTTCATCCGCGGCAGCTTGGCATCGTGCAGCCGATGAGCAATGGCGTGCCGATCCCGCTCTTCGCTCTCCATCGCCAGCAGTGCTTCCAGGTAACCAATATGGCCGCGATTTTCTTTCACCGCTTGTTCGGCCAGAGGCACAAAGTTCGCGCCGATCACCGGCACCTTCACCGCCTTGCAATACTGCCGCACCGAGGCGTGTTCCAGTGCTTGCGCCTGTTGGCTCATGGCTGCACCGCCCCGAGCAACTGGTCGTAATCGTTTAGCACCGGCATCGGCCGTTGGTACCGTTCCAGTGAACCGATCTGCTGAAGCGGTCGCTCGCCGTGGGTCAGCGTCCCCGCCATCAGCAGATGCCGCACCGCCGCCGCATCCGTGCAGCCCAACGCCAACGCTTGCTCAATCGCTTTCCTCAACTCTTCCCAACTGTGTTGCGGACCCAGCCGCAGCAACTCAATCATTTCTCGCGTGCCTGCCTGCTTACCGTGTCGTTCGCGCAAGCTCTGCCATAACCGATCAAAACTCTCCGGCCAGCGACCGCGCTCGCGCCACTGTTTCAGTGGTGTCGAGCCCGCCAGCGCACCCGGTTTTCTCTCCAGCACGTCCAGATAATGCTCCAGATCCAGCACCGCCTGATGGCGACCGAAGCTGCGCTCGTGACGCGCCACGCAGCGCTGCTCGTGCCAGACTTCCACGTATGCCGGTAGCAATCGAGTTTGCGTCTTGCTTCCCGCCCGCAGCGGAACCGAGTAGCGGTTGGTTCGGACCTTCACGCAGCCCTGGCCATTGACCACCGGAAAACTGGTCTCGGCCAGTTCAAATCCTTCCCGGAGTAAAGGCAACAGATGCTCACGCTCGATGCGCATCGCTTCGCCCACCGTATGTGGCTTCCCGTGGATCTGTCTCTGTTCGTCTTGCTGGCAACACACCCGTAAGTACTCATTCAACTCACCGAGGTCTTTTACCCTCGGCACCGGTACCAGATGGTTCCGCCGGAAGTAGCCCACTTCGCCTTCCACACCACCCTTCTCGTTGCCACGCGCCGGGTTGCAAAATTCCGTCTGGAATCCCCAGTGCGAGCGAAAGGCGATCAGCCGGTCGGTCTCCTCTCGCTGGTATCCGCGCAAAATCTTCTTCACCGCGCTCTTCAAGTTGTCATAACGCAGCCGCCGGAACACCCCGCCGAAGTAGTGAAAGGCTCGTTCGTGTGCCTCCAGAAACGCTTGCTGCGTGGCGTGAAAGTACGCAGTATGAAACGCCCCGCCGCCAGCCATGCTGCGCATCGTGAACAGTTGTACTTTCTCGCGCTCACCATCGAACTCCACCGTAGCCTCATACCAATCCACCTGTGCTTCACCGCCCCAGTCGTAGCTCTGCGGCACGAACGTCTCGCGTCCCGCAAACCCCAACTCTTGCTTTCGCCGTCGCACGTATCGCCGTACCGTCGCTTCCGCAACGGCTGTATCGGGATGTTCCCGGCAAATCCGTTCCCAGATCCGGTGCGCTGTGTGCCGCTGCTTGCGCGGTGCTTCCCGGTCACTCTGCAAAATCCCGTCGATGAACTCGCGCACCGGTTCCAGCTTCGGACTGCTCCTGGACGGTGTCTTTCGCTCCGGCGGTATCGCGCTGGCCAGCGCCTGCCGCACCATCCGCCGGTGCGTATTCAACTTCTTGGCCACTCCCTGAATCGTGCCCACTCCAAACCGATACTCCCGACGTATCTGCTCGAACAGTTCCACTTTGCGTCTCCTGTCCATCGGCCCCCCGTCGTTCCCGCTGACAGGTTAGGCCGTTCGTGATGTCCAGGGTGGGCCAAATCAAATGCGCGAACTGGGCCAATTCAGAGTAGCGAAAGAACCTGTGTAGCGATACCGTCGAATACATCCTTCGATCTGCTCTAGGATTTCATCATTGTAACCTTTCCAACGAGAAAGGCAGTAATATTTGTCGATCTGATCGTCAGTGGTATAGCGAACGAGCCTAACCGCTTCCACTTTGGCAAGCAAATTACCTTTTTGCGCGACGCGCACAAGATCAATAACGATTTTGTCTCGAACCCGTCGATCTGCGAGGTCAGCTGCGGCGATGAAAACATAAAGCTTATTTCGATATTTATTCAATACTAGATCAATTTCGGTTGCGTTTTTATAGACACGGTATTTCTTTCGAAGTCGCGGTGTCCAGCGTCGTTGGTACTGAGACTAAAGAGCATAAGTAACTTTATCCCAATCGATGTTGCCTACCTCGGTTCGAATGCTTTTGCGGATAAACCGATAACACGCAGGAGCGTGTTTAAGAACCCACGAACTGTTAAATGTCTCGGGGCTTTTTTGGAGAAGCAATTTATTCAAGACAGCGACTACATTTTGAAAATCCATTCCGCATTAATCGACTGGCACAAATATATCTGAAGTCATGGTTTTGCCGAACGTGTCCGGGACGAATGCTCGGGGAGAGCCGCGAACACGCAGCCCTACGCAGATTCTCTCCGCAGCCCGCGTGTCGGGCTGAAATGCCGCTGATGGTCACGATCCCCGCACGGGGCCCCTAATTTCAGCAAACTCAATATAACAGGGACTAGCGCTCTGAAGCGCCCCCGCTCACGAGGCAGGTGCGCTTTTCCTGCCGGCAAAGATTCGACTAATTACGATAGCGTAGCTCGATCAAGAGTTGAAGTGGACGCTCGCATGGGACAGTAGAGTGGCGGATGCAGGCACGTTTTCTACTGCCGCATGGACATACGACAGAGAGATGGCTGAGAGGGTACCGTAGACACCAAGCGTAAATGTTGGTTGTAACCCATTGAAAATAAAAGGTGAAAAATTATGGCGGAGAGGGTGGGAGTCGAACCCACGGTCGAGTTTCCCCGACACTCGCTTTCGAGGCGAGCTCTTTAGACCACTCAGACACCTCTCCGCAGTGGCTTAGCCATTCTAATGGAGGCGACACAGCAGGGCAACTTCGGAGATCTTACTTTCTCTCGATCCACTCAGGACGGGGCACAAACGCGGGAACTCGTTTCCGATACGCGATGTAACCCGCGCCGAACCTAGCTGTCAATTCCCTTTCCTCAAGACGGATCACGCTTAGGGCCAGCACGCTCCATAAGGCAAGAGTGATCCACAGGAATCCCGTGCCAGCGATCAACGCTGCTCCCAACACTGCGCAAAACATCCCGGTGTATCGCGGGTGCCGCACGTGGGCATAGAGACCACCGGTAAACATCTCCCCGGTCCCGGTAAGCTCCGCATGTCCGACCAGCCTTCGGCTGCCGAGTTCGCGCTCCACGCGGAAAAACAAATAGAGTTCGACGACAATCAGGGCGAGCCCTATTGCAATCCTAGGCCCTGAGGGCTGCGCGCGCGTCAGTAACGGCGAGCGGTAGGTCCATAGCAGAACACCGCCGCTAATCCATGCCGTCAGCCCTCCAAACCAGAATGCGGCGCGGACGCGGCTTCGCCAAAAGGAATTAAATGGATGAATGATCAGCCAGTAGATCGGGATTGGAAGTTCGAAGAAAAGGAAAAAGCCGGCGACGGCGTGCAGAAAGCGCATTCAAGTCGCTTTCTGCTCTTTCTTGCTGAACCATAGATGTAGCGGAGAATACCCAATGATACCTAAAACCAGAACGATTCCCCCTAGAACAAGCCAGGTCCACTGCGTCCAACCCTGATCGGCGCCCCAAAGCCCCCAACTCGCCACAGCAGCGCCCAGCCCCACGTAAAGTAAGCGTGCCATCCCCCCAATATTTGGTTGTGCCGCCATCGCCTGGCCTTTCTGAATAAAGTCACATCCTGTTACGCCTTCGGGCGACATGCATCTTATCAGAAGGCTAACGCGGCAGCCTATCACGCATCTGAATGAGAAACACGAGCCTGCCGTCGCTATCGAGCGCGGAACGAAAGTATAATATGCTTATAGGCTTAAGGTTTGGATGCGACGAGGCATGAATGAATTCACGCGGTAGAAGATCCTGTCCCCCACCCATTCGCGCGACGATACTCTTCGCAATTGCGATGCTTATCGCGACAGTTGCCCGCGCGGACCGGCCCTATGCTCCCAGCCGCGATTATCATCTGCAAAACGTGCGCGTCTCATTGCACTTCGACCTGGACCAGCGCAAGGTGATCGGCGACGTTACCCACACGCTCATCTCGCTTCGCGACGGCCTCACGCATCTGGACTTCGATTGCGCGGACCTCACGATTTCCAGCGCACGCGCGAACGGCAACACCGCAACCTACGAACTGACCGGCGATAAGCTTCGCGTAAACCTCGCGCAACCCGCCAAAGCGGGAGACAAATTCGAAGTAAACCTGCAATATCAGGGCAAGCCTACTTCCGGACTTTACTTTATCCTGCCGGACAAGGACGATCCCGCTCGCCCGAAAGAAATCTGGACGCAGGGCGAAGCCGAAGATACTCACCACTACATTCCGATCTACGATTATCCGAACGACCGCGCCACCAGCGAAATGATCCTCACCGTGCCGGGCGACTGGCTTACTGTCTCCAACGGAAAGCTCGTCAGTGTCCAAGACGCCTCGCCAGGAATGAAAACATGGACCTGGCGGCAATCGCTCCCGGTTTCCACCTACCTGATTTCCTTTGTCGCCGGGGAATACACCGAGAAGAAAGATACGTGGCGCAATATTCCCGTCGACTACTACGTTCCACGCGGCATGGAAGACACCATCGACGCCACGTTCAGCCATACCAAGCAGATGCTCGATTTCTTTTCCGAGCGTTTTGGTGTCACCTATCCCTGGGAAAAATACTCGCAAACGGCCGTAGACGACTTCGTCGCCGCAGGCATGGAGAATGTGAGCGCCACAACACTCTCGGCGCGTGATCTGGTGCATGCCGATCTCGCTGGAGAAAAAGCGCAAGCCGCAGACAACCTCGTCTCGCACGAACTGACTCATCAATGGTTCGGCGACCTGGTGACCTGCAAAGACTGGACCAACACGTGGCTCAACGAAGGTTTCGCCACATTCGGCGCGAACCTGTGGACAGAGCACGAATATGGCGCCGACGCCGCCGCGTACAGCTACTGGCGCGACCAAAATGGCTGGATGCCCTCGCGCCAGCTTTTCCCCATTCCCATCGTGACGCGAGACATCGACGATTCCGTCGAATACGTCGGCAACGTGTACGACAAATCCGGATGGGTTCTCAACATGCTCCGCGCCCAGCTCGGCGATGACGCTTTTTTCCGCGCCCTCAAACACTATCTCGAAGCTAATCGTTTGCAGAATGTAGTCACCGCGGACCTAGTAAAAGCTATTGAAGAATCGACTGGCACCAATGTAGATTTATTTTTCGACCAATGGGTTTACGGCGCAGGCGCCCCGCGTTTTATCGTGAAATCTTCCTATGACGCAGCGGAAAAGAAAGTCACCCTCAGCGTCAAGCAGACTCAGAAACTGGAAGGGCGCGTCGGGCTGTTTCATATACCTGTCAACATAGCGATTACAACCGCCAGTGGCGAGAAAATCTTTCCGATCGAAGCTTCCAAAGCCGAAGAGTCGTTTGCATTCTCCGTGGACGGTCCCCCATCGATGGTCCTGTTCGACAAGGGCGACAAAATTCTGAAGTCCCTCGATTTTCAAAAATCTCCGGAAGATTGGATTCGTCAGTTGCAGACCGCGCAGGATGTGCCGGACCGCGCAGACGCCGCCGTAGCCCTTGGCAACATTAAAGACAATGATGCCGTAACTTCCGCGTTAGGCGAAGCCGCTCGCAGCGATCGTTTCTGGGGAGTTCGCAACGAAGCAATGCGCGCGCTCGGACGCGTCAATTCTCCCACCGCTCGCAAGCAAGTACTCACTGCGCTTGCCAATGAACAACCCTGGGTTCGCCAGGTGGCCGTCGAACAAATGGGCCGTTTCTCGGGTGACGAGGAGGCGATCAAGCGCCTGCACGACATCTACAAAAAGGATAAAGCCTATTCCGTGCGCGGCGTTGCGCTGCAATCGTTAGCGCAGGACAAGGCGTCCGGTACGGCTTCGCTCCTCGAAAAAGCGATTTCTGTTTCGTCCCCAGACGACGTGATCCGCAGCGCCGCGCTTCGCGCCATGGGCACGCTTGGAGACAACTCGGTCGTTCCCACGCTCCTCGAATGGTCGGCCCCGGGAAGACCTTCCGCCCTTCGCGGCATCGCAATTGGCGCGCTGGGCCACGTGGACCCTCAGAATCATGATATTACAGCCAAACTTGTCTCTTACCTGAACGAACAATCCTTCGATATCCGCTTCGCTTCGATCTTCTCATTGGGCCGCCGGGGAGATCCCACCGCCATCGAGCCGCTGGAAGCCTTGCTGAAAACCGGCCAGCTTTCCATCAGCGTCCCGCACGCCCTCGAAGAATTAATCACAGAATTAAAAGTCAAGAATCCCACTTGGAAGGAAACTTCCACCCCGGACCACAAAAACAACGACGCGTCCGGAATGTCCAGCAATTAAGTCTTGTTCCATGTGGCAGGAAAAAAGCGGCACCAGCCTCACGTTACGGTTCCGGAATCCCGAAGGGATGACACAACGTAGCCCACCGCTTACGCGGTGGGGAGTCAAAGTTAGATTGGAGAGAACCCCGCCAGGGGTGACACAAATGCTCGACAACCGCATTTCGCAAGATTATTCCGCTAGAAGAATCCGAAGGTCTCGCAGATTATTTCCCGTAGGTCCTGTCTCGATCGCATCACCTAACTTGTGAAAGAACGTATAGGAATCGCTCCGTCGAAAATAATCACCTGAATCGAGTCCCAACCCGCGAGCGCGCGAGGAAGTTTCCCCATCGGCAACTGCCCCCGCTGCGGGGCTGGACCCATCAACTCCATCCGTACCCACACTCAGAACCGCAATGCGCTGCCCCGCGATTTTCTCCACGCAATTGAGCACGAACGCCAGATTCCTCCCACCGATTCCGTCCCCCGTCACCGGTGAACTTACTTCGCCATCCGCGATCACCGCCGCGCTCCGTGCAGGATTCGCTCGCTTCAATTCGACAAGCTGGGCCAGCAAAAAATCCGTCGCTCGCTCGATGGGCCAGTCGTCCGTAGTGTTGTCGCAAACTGTAACGAATCCTGCTTCCTCAGCCGCGTGATGCGCCGGATGAAACAAGTCATCGCGTCCCAGCAAAATCTGAAAGAACGAACGGTCAAACGCCGGATCGCCTGCTTTCGGAGTTTCCGCAATCGTTTCGGGCTGCTCAAACCGCGCCCGTATCGGAGCAGGCAGTTTCGCGAGCAATCCGTACCTCTCGACGACGGAGCAAGCATCCGACACCGTCGTAGGATCGGGCAGCGTCGGCCCGGACGCCAAAGCAGACTCGCGTCCATCCGGCACGTCGGTCACTCCCAGCGAAATCTTCATCGCCGCGGAAGCTGCCGCCGCCAGACGCCCGCCCTTCACCGCGGAAACATGTTTCCTCACAGAATTCATCTCGTCGATCGAAGCCCCGCAAGTGACCAGCAATTTATTAAACGCCTGCATGTCCGCGAGGCTAACCGCCGGATCGAGTGGGCGCTCCACCATTGCCGAGCCGCCTCCCGAAAGAAGGAAGAAAACCAAAGTTCGCTCGTTGGTAGTCGCCAGCAATTCCAAAATTTCGCGACCGGCTTCGAAGCTCCCCTCATTCGGAACAGGATGCCCGGCCACAATAGTGCGAAACCCGGACGGAACTGCGCTCGATGGCATAGGCGTGACGACAATTCCCCCGGCGCGAAACTCCGGAGCGAGCAGTTCCACAAGCCCGCGCGCCATCGCCACCGAAGCTTTCCCCAACGCCACCGCGCGGATATTTCCAAACGTGGACAGGTCCACAGTCGAGCCGTTGACGTGAAGCTGTGAGCTTTCACGAGGCAGTTTCCGCCGAATCGTCGCGGGAATATCGATTGCCCCGAGCGTGTCGCGAAATATTTGTAGCGCTGTTTTTTTGAGGTCGGCCATCTTAATTTGGACAATTCGGAATTCGCGCAGGACCGGCTAGGGACTTTGTCCTTTGCCCCTCCAAAAACCAAAACCGCACAGACTGAAGTCTGTGCTACCTTTCCCGCCACACTTCGGGATTCAGAATTGTCGGCGGACGCTTCCCGCTGAAAAACGCAATCGCATTTTCTGCCGCAATCCCCGCCATGCGCGTCCGCGTTTCCACCGACGCCGATCCCAGATGCGGCGCGAGCACCACGTTATCCCGCCGCAATCCGTCGCTGATCAGTGGCTCGCGCTCGAAAACGTCCAGCGCCGCGCCGGCGATGACGCCCTTTTCCAGAGCCTCCACCAGCGCCGCCTCCTGCACCACCGGACCGCGCGTCGTATTGATCAGGAACGCCGACTTTTTCATCTTTGCTAGTTCCGCAGGCCCAATCAATCCTTTCGTCTCCGCGCGCAACGGCACATGCAGCGACAGGAAATCGGATTGCGCGAGCACCTGATCCTTTGACATGTATTCCGCGTTCACTTCCTTTTCCACTTCTTCTGGCGCGCGCTTGGTGCTGTTGTAAATCACGCGCATGCCGAATCCTTTTGCCCGCCTGGCAACAGCGCGGCCAATGCGCCCGAATCCGATGATCCCCAGCGTCTTGCCCCACACGTCGGTCCCGCAGAGTTGATCCAAATTCCATTTGGTCCACTTGCCCGAGCGCGCCAAATTGTCAGCCTCGATCAAGCGCCGAGCCACAGCCATCAACAGCGTCCAGGCAAAGTCCGCCGTCGTCTCGTCGAGCACCCCAGGCGTATTCGTTACCGCGATATTTCGCTCGGTGCAAGCCGGCACATCGATATTGTCATAGCCCACGGCCACATTCGCGACGATCCGCAACTGCGGCCCCGCGGTATCCAGCAATTCGCGGTCGATTTTTTCGGTCAGCAGGCAGATCAGCGCATCCTTGCCCGCAACGCGCTGCAGCACCTCCTCACGAGACGGTCGGTCGGTCCCGGCCCAAAATTCCGCGTCAAACTTCTCCTCCAGCAGCCGCCGTGGTCCTTCAAACAACACATGCGTGCAATACAGTTTCGGTTTGCTCACTGTTCCGCCTTGAATGAAAACACGAATGAAAAAACAATTTTGAAGAGTACCACAACTCGGCATGCCGGTCCTGCCTGCAATCCAGGAAATGCTTCCCGGCAACTCAATCCGGTGCTCGCGTTGACTCCGCGCAAACCCACGGACTATAGTGATTCTATGCTTGGTAAAATATTCTAATGCAACCGCAACTGATCCGTGACCTCGTCGCGCTGCTCGGACAGAACGCCGTCCTCTCCGAAGCGGAAGACCTGATGCTCTACGAGTACGACGGCTCGGTGGAGCTCGGTTCGCCCAAAGTCATCGTGTTTCCCTGCACCACCGGCGAAGTCGCGGAAATCGTACGTCTTGCCAATCGTCACAATACTCCCCTGGTCGGGCGCGGCGCCGGCACGGGCCTCTCAGGCGGCGCGATTGCCCGCGATGGCGGCATCGTCCTGGTATTTTCGCGCATGAATCGCATCCTTGAAATCGACGCCGTCAATCAACGCGCCGTCGTCCAACCCGGGGTAGTGAATCTCGATCTGACGCGTGCCGTCGAGCATCTGGGGCTCTACTACGCGCCCGATCCTTCCAGCCAGCGAGCCTGCACGATCGGCGGCAACGTCGCCGAAAATTCCGGAGGCCCGCACACCCTCGCCTATGGCGTCACAGCGAATCACGTGACCGGCCTCGAAGTCGTGCTGCCCGACGGCGAAATTGTCAGAATGGGCGGCAAGTCCATCGAGTCCACAGGCTACGACCTGAGCGGCCTCATCGTCGGCTCCGAAGGAACGTTAGCGTTGGTCACCGAGATCACAGTGAAGCTGTCTCGCAAACCCGAAGCGGTGAAGACGCTCCTCGCGGTTTACGACACGCTGGATGATACGACCGAAACGGTCGTGGACATCACAGTGCGCGCGATCACCCCGGCCGCATGCGAAATGCTTGACGGATTTACGCTGCGAGCCGTCGAGGATTATGTCCGCGCGGGCTTCCCGAAAGATTGCGCCGCCGTACTGCTGATCGAAGTCGAGGGCCTCACGGAAACTGTCGAAGCCCAGGCCGCCGCGATCACCGAAGTCTGCCGCGCCCACAACGCCCGCGAAGTTCGCGTAGCGCGCGACGACCGCGAGCGCGATCTGTTGTGGAAAGGACGAAAAAACGCCTTCGGCGCGCTCGGACGCCTCTCTCCAATGTACTACGTGCAGGACGGCGTAATTCCCCGCACGCGCCTTCCCGAAACTTTGCGCTGCATCGAAGAGGTCTCCCGCAAATACGACCTGCAAATTGGCAATATTTTTCACGCGGGCGATGGCAACCTTCATCCGCTGATCCTCTTTGACGAAAGAGACCGCGCCCAATTCCAGCGCGTCGTGGCAGCCGGCACAGAAATCATGAAACACTGCGTCTCGGTCGGCGGCGCTCTCACCGGCGAACACGGCGTTGGCATGGAAAAGAATGAACTGATGCCGTTGATGTTCACGCAGGAAGATCTCGACCTGATGAGCCGTGTCCGCGCCGCATTCAATCCCGCCGGACTGCTGAATCCCGGCAAAGTCCTGCCGATGGGAAAAGCCTGTGGAGAAATTCGCGTGCAATCGATGCCGGTTTCCGCGACAACCCCCGCATGAGCCGTCCCGCGCAAGCATCCCTGACACGCCTGGAAGAAATCGTCGGCAGCGCGCACGTCCTAACCGATTCCGCGGAACTGGCAGCGCGTCAAGTCGATGAAGTGCGCCCATCGGCAGTTGTTCAGCCATCGGAAGCGGCTCAAGTCGTCGATATTCTCCGATTCGCAGCCACGGAAAAGCTGTCGGTAATTCCCTGCGGAGGCCGCACCAAACTCGGCATCGGCTCTCCTCCCGCTCGCTATGACGTCGCGCTCGATCTCTCACGCATGAATCGAATCCTGGCGTGCGATCCGGGCGATTTGACGCTGGGCGTCGAACCGGGCGTGCGCATCGAAAATCTTCTGCAAGTTTTGGGAGAACAGCGCCAGTTTCTGCCGCTCGCCGTTCCCTTTGCCGACCGCGCCACCATTGGCGGCATCGTAGCCACAAATTCCAGTTCCCCACTTCGCCACTCCTACGGCGCGGTCAGAGATTTTTGCCTCGGCATGGAATTCGTCACCGGCAAAGGTGTGCCGGCGAAAAGCGGCGGACGCGTGGTGAAAAACGTCACGGGCTACGACCTGCACAAGCTGCTCATCGGCTCGCTGGGAACGCTGGCAGTCATCACCCGCATAAATTTCCGCACCTTCCCGCAACCGCAAGCACAGGGCACATTCGTCGCTTCCTTTGCGGATTCCGAATCCGCATTTCAATTCTGCCGCACCATCGCGCATTCCGTTCTGACGCCGCAGATTCTGGAGGTTGCCGATCCCGCCGCCGCCCACTTGCTCTTTTCCGCGGACGCCCCCGCCAGAATTATTCCGAAGCAATGGTCCGTGATAATCACCGCAGCAGGCCAACCGTCCGTAGTGGATCGCTACGCTCACGAACTCGGCCGCATGGCTGGCGCAGCCAACGCCGCTGAATTGGTGCCGCTCAGCGAAACTGAAGCCTCTTCGATCCAAATGCGAATCCGTGAATTCCCGCGCACGATTCTCGATGCAGCGCTATCCGCCGTAATCTTTCGAATCAACGCAGCACCCGCGGTTATGCCGGCTTTGCTCGCGAGGCTCACTCACCTGGCGACAAAAAAACATCTCGACCTGACAACACTTACGCGCGCCTCCGGAATCGTGTACGCCGCATTTTTCGACGAAGAAGGTATGGAATCTCCCTCAGCGGCATCCGCGAGCGCGGCCAGAGAAGTCTTCCAAATTTGTTCGTTGCCGGAATTCGCCGTTCAAGCCATGCTGGAATGGTGCCCCACAGAAATAAAACGCGCCGCAGGCGGCGTCTGGGGCCCCATGCGTCCGGAGTTCGCACTGATGCAGCGCGTAAAAACAGTTTTCGATCCGCAAAGTGTTTTAAGCCCGGGCCGATTCGCAGGCGGAATATAAACCGATGTCCGAGCAACAAACCAAAACGGAAGGAGTCGTGCAGTCCGCAGCGATAAGCGGATTTTCCGGTGCCGACAAACCGTCCTACGAAGACTACGGACGCTGCGTCCACTGCGGCCTTTGCCTGAACAATTGTCCCACATACAAGCTGTGGGGCATGGAAGCCGATTCGCCTCGCGGCAGAATCCGCCAGATGGTACTGGTCGATCAAGGTCGCCTCCCCCTCGGCAAAACGTTCGTCGAGCACATCGACCGCTGCCTAGACTGCCGCGCCTGTGAAACCGCCTGCCCCTCCGGCGTAAAATACGGCAAGCTGGTCGAAGCCGCCCGCTCTCAAATCGACCAAAATTATCGACGCCCGTTTTTCTCCCGCGTCACGCGCGATCTGGTTTTTCGCCAACTGCTTCCCTACCCGAATCGCATCGCAGCCGTAGCCCGCATCCTGCGCATCTACCAGCGCTCAGGCCTGCAATCGCTCGTGCGCGCAACCGGAATTCTTCGCCTGCTGGGCCTAGCGGATCGCGAGCAGCTTCTCCCCCCAATCGATTGCAAATTTTTCTTCTCGCAGTTGGGCACAACGTATCCGGCAGTGGGACCGCGCCGCGCCCGTGTGGCTTTGTTCGCGGGCTGCATCGCGCAAGTTAGCTTTTCGTCACTGCATGACGCAACAATTCGCGTGTTAACCGCAAACGGCTGCGAAGTCGTCGTCCCCGCAGGGCAAACCTGCTGCGGTGCGCTTCCAGCGCACGCCGGCGTGCGCGATATCGCCAGATCCCTGGCCCACTCCAATCTGGACGTGTTCCTGCGCGACGATTTCGATGCCATCATCACCAACGCCGCCGGATGCGGCTCCACGCTCAAGGAATACGAACACCTGTTTGCCACCGACGCAGCGGACCACGACAGAGCACACACATTCCGCAAAAAAATGCGCGACGTAACGGAATTTCTAGCGGATATAGGATTAACGGCGCATCTAAACATTCTGCCGCTGCGTGTGACCTATCAGGATTCCTGCCACCTGCTCCACGGTCAGAAAATCCGCGAAGCCCCGCGCAAGCTGATGCGCGCCATTCCCGGCGTCGAACTAATCGAAATGGCCATGGCCGATTACTGCTGCGGCTCCGCAGGCTCCTACAACGTCACCGAGACAGAAACCTCACTCGATATTTTGAAAGAAAAAATGAAGCACGCCAGCGCCACAAACGCCCCCATGATCGTCACTGCAAATCCCGGGTGTCTTTTACAAATGCGCGCCGGTGCAACAATTCACAAGACAGGACAGGAAGTAGTGCACGTCATCGAGCTCCTGGACCGCGCAATTGGAAATATTGCCGAAGCCTGAAATATTTGTGGGTCATGGCTTCAGCCATGACAAAAAGCTGTCATTCTCAATTCGGCTTTAGCCGCTGACGTTTTGAATTTCCGTTAGCGCATCGCAATTTTCAACTTGAGTTCCAACAAAACCAAAAGCGCGCAGGCTGAAGCCTACGCCACTATTTCTCCCCAATCAGATAACGGCACCCACTCGACCCCATCCGAGCCGAGTGCACCGCCTCGGCAGGAACATCGCATTGCTGCCCCGCTCTATACGTGAGCGAGGAACCACCCTGCGTCAGCGTCATTTCCCCATCCAGAATAATATGCGCCGTCTCCCCACCATGCGTGTGATCGGGATAAAAGGCATCCGGCCCATCCTGCCACTCGTACGTATGGAGAAATCCTTCCCCATGAAGCTGCCGTTCCAACAATTTTAAATCCACGCTCATTTTTTCTTCGGACTAAACATCTTCCCGGTAATACGCGTAGCCATCGTCCGCGGCACAAACCTCACCGCCTCCGATCCAATCCAATTGGTAAGTCCAGACACCACAGATATCTTCCCCGCCGCCATAGCGCGAAGCCCGACGCGCGCCACTTTCTCGGCTGTCTCCTGCGGACGCCGCGTGTGCTGCCGCTGCCCCGCAACCTGCAAAAATTCGCTCTCAGTGCCCCCCGGGCAAAGCGCGCACACGCGCACACCGTACTCGCGCACCTCTTCCGCAAGCCCTTCGGCAAAGTGCAGATCGAACGATTTCGTCGCGGCGTAAGTCGTGATGTAAGGAACCGGCTGAAACGCGGCCGTTGAAGCGAGAATCAGGATGTCTCCACTCCCACGCGCAATCATTCCCGGCAAATAGAGATGCGTCAGGTGCACAACCGCGCTCACATTCACCTGCACCATTTCCGCCAACCGCTCCACCTGCGTCTTCTGAAATTCTCCATAGGCGCCGAAGCCCGCGTTGTTCACCAGCAGGTCCACCGTAATTTTCTTCTCCTCGGTGAAATCGAATATCTCACGAGGGCCCAAAGGCTGCGCCAGATCCGCAGTGCACACCAGCGTTCGAATGTTATGTTTCGCGCTGAGCTCCCCCGCCAGGCCGACCAGTCGGTCGCGCCGCCGCGCCGTAAGTACCAGATTCGTCCCCCCCGCAGCCAGCTCGCGCGCCAGCGCCGTCCCAATCCCCGCGCTCGCCCCGGTAACCAACGCCCACTTCCCCTGCCAGTGATTCATCGCCGCCTCCAAAAGGATTGTACAAGATACGAGCAGGGGTAGTTTCGCTGTTCTGTAGGAACAGTGAAAAATTCAAATGGACGTAGATTCTTTACAAGGCGTGCGCAGTTACTTCGCTAATGGATCAGGCCGCATCTGGAAATGCACAGCCTCCGACCGCATTCCCTTACCGCCTTCCTGATGCCAAGGCATACGGCCTTCGTTCCCAGCCCAAATCCCGCGACCCTTCCACCCGGCATTCGCGTCGTCAATGCGCCCAGTCATGTTCCGCGTAAAAAATCCCAGCGGATACGGAACCCGCAGCACCACCCACTTGTGAGTATCCGGCATCAACGCAACCAGCGAATCGGACCCGGTGCCATTGGCGAGCGGCAGGTTTGCCCCCAGCCCGAGCGTATTAAATTGATCCACCCAGTTGCCATACAAAAAGTCCGTGCTGCCTCCATCCGGAATATTCTTCATCTGCGGCCCCGGCAGATCGTACAGTGTCCATCCTTCCACGCAGTGCTGCCCATCGAAAGACTCCGGCCCGCTCAGCACCTTGCACTTGGTGCGATCGAAGCTGGCAAGCTGTCCGCTCCCGGCAAGCCCGGTCCAAACCATCCCGTTGCGATCGATATCGATCCCGCGTGGCAAATAACCCACTTTCCCGGGCGTTTTGGGATTGTAAAACGGCGGCTCGTACGCTTCCGCATGACACGTCTCCGGAGGATTCGACCCGATATCCATTCGAACAATTTTCCCCGGCGTTCCCGGCACGGCATACCAAACACTCTTATCGACCGGATTGTACGAAACGTAGTAGCCCGCGCCCGATATCAGCCTGTCAATGCCTTTTTCATACTTGCCGTCGCCGTTGACGTCATAATACGCAGGGCACCACCCCTGCGCCTGCTCATCCGTCCCGCCGCTGTCGAGCACCCCCGGCTTCACCCATCCCAGCACCGTCCCTGATTGCCCGACCCAATAAATCGTTTCGTCCTTGTCCTCCGCAAACGCCGCATGATGGGTCGTAAAACAGAGGTCCACCCTGGTCTCTTTTCGCGTCTTGCCATCGAAATACGCCGTTTGCCGTTCGCTTTTTTCTAGCGGAAAATATTGCGCGAATTTATTGTTCGAACCTTCCCTGCACCACGCCGGATTTTCTTCCGCACGAAATGCCGTTGCTACCCACAGCCGCCCCTTGGTGTCCACATTCTTCACTTCAGTGCGCTGGCTCTCGTCGTAGATTTTCTCATCGCCCCAATACAACGAAGGATATTCCATCGTGGTTTCAGTTTTAAAAAGGCTCGGAATCTTGTCCGGATCGTCGCGCGGCACAACTTTCAGAGTCTGATCTGCGTTCTTCCGGGGATCCAGAATATGCACGGCCCCGGAATTGAAATCGCCGACATACACGGGCCCATACGCGTTCGAATCCGGATGCCGCTTGTCCGTCGCGTAAAGATCGTGGGCGAAAGTAACCGGCGTCCCCACCTCCCACATCGTAATCACCAGATTGCGCTCGACTCCCGCCGGCCGCGGCGGCGCTGGCGGAATTTCTCCCTTGGCGATTCCATCGCTCCACGCGGCCAGAATGGATTCAGCGTGCTCACGCCCGATTGCGGCCATGCTTCGTGCCGTGTTGCCCCCAAGCTGCCCCATTCGAATGCGCCGGTCCCACGCTTCGGTGCTCGAATCGAACACGCCCAGGGCTGGCGGAATTTCGCGCGTGATCCGATTCCCCAACTGATGGCAAATCTCGCAGTTCTTGATGCTCGCAACCCAGTTCGCCTGCGTCTGAATCACGGCATGCTTGGTCCCATCGGCGTCCGCCGGCCCGGCCTGCACCACGCCCTGCGCCGAGGGCAGCCCGACTCTCTCTTTGGCCGGGATGGTAACGGTCATCGGAAACGCGCTCTTGGGAGGAACTTGCAGCAGCGAGAACCAATAGTTCGCCGGATAATACTGCGCCGCCGCCTGAGCATTAGGCGCGGCCACAGCCGTCAAAGCCAAATGCGAACCGGGAGTCGCATTCACAGCCCCGGAATCAACCAATCCGTACCCGCGAACCCACACCTTGTACGTCGCTTTCGGCAACTCGGGCAACAGATACCGCCCGCGATCGTCAGTAACCACAATTTTGCGAAATTTAGTCGGCAGTTCATTGGTTTCCGCGATCACCCAAACACCGGCCTCAGGCCCTTTCGAACCGGTCACCACGCCGCCGATGCTATCGCCGCTGATCGACACGCGATTCGCCTCGGCCTGGACCGACGCAGCAGCGCCCTGCGGCTGCGCCTCGGTCCGTGAAATCACACCTGCCAGAACCAAAACGAATGCAAACAAAATTATGGCGTGCGGACGCCGCGTCCATTTTCCGAACATGTCAACTCTCCCCATTGCGTTGTGACCACCGCGAAATAATATCAAGTTTACCGGCAAAGCTTTCGGACAAATCTCCAGTCCATTTTACGCAAAGCTCACTTCGCCAGAGGATCGGGCCGAATCTGAAACTTCACAATGTTGCTGCGAGCAGTCTTCCCCACCGGCTCGATATGCCACGCGGCGTTGGGCCCGTAATCGGCATATATTCCGCGACCCTTCCACCCCGTCTTTGGATCGTCAATTCGCCCGTCCATGCCCCGCTGGTAGAAGCCCATCGGATAAGGCACTCGCATCGTGACGTACTTGCCCGTGCCGGGATTCAGCGCCAGCAGCGAATCCGACCCCGTCCCGTTAGTCAATGGAGTATTGTTCCCCAGCCCCAAAGTGTCATAGCGGTCCACCCAATTATAGTAGTGATAGTCCACAGGAATATCCGTATCCCTAAATTTCGGGCCCGGCGTGGGATACATCGTCCAGCCCTCAGGGCAATGCTGCCCGTCCATGATGGCCGGCCCGGTCTTGATCTTGCATTTGGTCCGGTCGAAGCTCGCCATCTCGCTGCTGCCCGCCAGCGCCGTCCACACAATTCCGGTCGTATCGACATCGATGCCCCGCGGACCGAAGCTGAATTTCCCCGGCGCATAAGAACTGTTGAATGGAGGCTCATACACTTCCGTCACGCAAGTCTTCCGGTCGATGCGCGCGATCTGCCCCGGCACTCCCGGAATCGCCGTCCAGCCGCTGTTATCCTTCGGGCTGGCAGAGACACCATACGCGCCGAACACGGTCACTTTCTTGTCCACGTCGGGATCGTACTTTCCATTCCCGTTGACGTCGAAATATCCGCCGCACCACCCCTGCGCCTTCTGCGGATCCCCAGTCGCATCCCACACCTTGATGTCCACCCAACCGACATTCCCGGTGCGCGAGCCGCTCCCGTAAACAACGTCATCGTCGCTGATCGTCACATGATGATTATCGAAGCAGGTATCCACCATCGTGAACTTACGAGTCTTGGGATCGTAGAACTCCATCTCCCGCCAGCCCTTATCGATCGGCTGCATCTTTGCATATTGATTGTTGGAACCTTCCTTGCAAAACGCGGGCTGGTTCTCAGCCTTGCGGAAGCGCGCCGGCATCCACACGCGCCCTTTACTGTCGATCGCCATGTTGGTTGCAGTCACCGGATCGAACCAATACAGTTCGCTTCCCCAATAGGGCGAAGGCTCCGGCATGCTCTGCATCTTCCCTGGCGGAATCCCCTCCTCGCGCACAGGCAATCGTATGCGTGACGCCGTGTGCTCCACGGGATCGACCATCAGGAAATCGTCGTTGCCCCAGTCCACGCCGTAAAGCGGTCCATTGGCGTTCGAAGTGGGATGCCGCTTGTCGGTGGTGAGTTCGTCATGAGCGAACGTTGCCGGAGTCCCCCACTCCCACAAAGCAAGCACGATATTGCGCTCAATCCCCTGCGGACGCGGCGGCGCCGGAGGCAACTCTCCGTTCTTGATTCGTTCCGTCCAGTCCGCCAGCATCCCCAAGCCGCGCTGCCGCCCATAATTATTCATGGAAGCATTCATGCCCGAGCCATCCTGCCCCACTTGCACACGATAGTCCCATGCAGCCAGCGTCGTGGGGAAACTCCCCAGTTGCGGCTCGATCTCTCGCGTAGCCTTGTCGCCAATCTGATGGCAGGTCTCGCATCCGGCCTTCATCTGCCACACCCAATCGGCTTGCGTCTTCATCTTGGGATTGATTCCATTGCCCTGCGCCCCGGTCCCAGGAAATTCATCCCTGGACGGCACGCGAGCCAGCGAATACCAATAGTCGGCAGGATAATATTGCGCCGCAGCCCGCGCGTCAGGAGCAATCACCGCAGTCAACGCCAGCGTCTTGCCCGGCGCGGATTGTACCGGTTGAGAATCCACCAGCCCGTACCCTCGCACCCACACCTTGTAATTCGCCTTCGGCAAATCCGGCAGCAGGTACCGCCCGCGATCGTCGGTAACCACAATCTTTCGAAACTTGGTCGGCAAGTCCGTAGTTTCGGCGATCACCCAAACACCCGCCTCGGTCCCCTTCGAACTCGTCACCACCCCACCGATGTCGTCAGCACCCACAGAAACAACGCTCGCGTCGGATTGCGCCGCCGTCGCAGGCATTCGAGCCTCCGTGCGCTCCAGAACGGAAATCGCGACAATTCCGCACATCAACAGAAGTAATGCAGTTGACCGCTTCATAACAAGCTTTCGCACGATTTTTCTCCTAACCACACGTCATAAACTTTGGATTCTTTTTCGAGATCGCTTGCTAATCCCGCCGTGCTTGCTTACCAGCGTAATAACACAAATTGATGCGATCACAGAATCTTTTCTTGTTTGCCGTCCGGTGAGACTGAATCTGCCCAATGAAATATGTGGAAGATGAAAATTGAAGAAAAAAGTGTTCGAAAGGGAAAAAAAACAGGGGCCGATTATATCCGGCCCCTGTCCAAAACTTCTAATTTCGAATCGAACAGGAAACTATTTCGCCAGCGGATCCGGCCGCACCTGAAAATGCGCCAGCGTGCTCGTCATGCTCCTTCCGCCCTCGGTCAACTGTGACCCGCGCATCTCGTTTGCCGCGAACGCGCCGCGACCCTTCCAGCCGCCCTTGGGATCGTCCACACGCGCATCGAGGAACCTTGAGAAGAAGCCCATCGGATACGGAACCGTCATTCGAATCCACGTCTTCGTTTCCTGTTGAAACACAATGAGCGAATCGGAATTGGCGCCGTCCACGACCACGGCGTTGTTGCCCAATCCCAGTGAGTTGTAACGGTCGATGAACATGTAATAGTTGTAGTCCGATTTCACCGTCGGGTCGGACTTGAACGTTGGCCCCGGAATCGGGTACAGCGTCCAGCCCTCGGGGCAGGCTTTTCCCGTCATGGCCGCGTCGCCGGTCGGAATTGGCTTGCACTTGCTCCGGTCGAAACTGGCAAGCACGCCCTCGCCGGTGAGCGGCGTCCACACCACGCCGTGCGTATCGATATCGATTCCCCGCGAATGCGATCCGCCCGGCCCGTTGCCCTTGGGATCGTATGGGACTTCGTACACTTCCGTCGTGCAGCTTGCCGGAGGATTTGAACCCTTCGTCATTCGAACCATTCTTCCCGGCATCTTCTGAATGTTCGAATACCACACGCTGCCGTCCACCGGATTGTAGGAGATGCCGTAAGCGCCCGGCTTATCGACGCGATGGTCCGCCGGGCACCAGCCCTGCGACTTCTCATCATTGTGCGTCTGCTCCCACTGGCGAACGTTCAGCCAGCCGATTCCACCGGGGTCTCCCTGCACGGTGAAGTACAACGTGTTGTCCTTGTCGTCGGAAAACGCAATACGCGTAGCCTTGAAGCACAGCCGCACGAAGCCGAATTTGCCCGTCTTCTGGTCGTAATAGTCCACGCCCTTGCCGTAATCCTCACGCGGCGAGTTCACCGCAAACGGATTCTTCGATCCCGCCTTGCAATAATCCGCGTTGTGCAGCTGGTTCTCCACGTTGAACCAGACGCGTCCCTTCTCATCCATCGTAATCGGGCCGGGATTGATCGGATCGTCCCACACCAGTTCGTCGCCAAAGTAAACCGACGGCGCGAGCTGCGTCTGCGGAGAAAAGCGAATCTGCTTCGAACGTTCGGACTCATCCGGCAGCGGAATTGGAATCAGCGCCTTGGTGTTTTCGACCGGATCCACCACGGCCAGCGCGCCGCCCGACCATTCCGCTCCGAAAATAGGACCGTTCGCATTCACCGTGGGGTTCCGCTTGTCCGTGCTGATCAGCGCATGAAGAAACGCCGACCGTACCGACCAGTCCCACACCGTGACCACCACATTGCGCTCGACTCCCTGCGGGCGCGGCGGCACAGGGGGCAATGCGCCCTTTTCGATGCGGTCGCCCCAATCGGCGTACATCGCCAGCGCGCGCTCATGCCCCAGTTTATCCATCTCCTGGATCATGTATCGCCCGGCCTGGCTGGAAGACATCGAGCGTTCCCAGGCCTCGGTGCTGGTCTTGAACGGCCCCAGTCCCATCGGAATCTCTCGCGTGGACTTCCCGCCCACCGAATGGCACGTCCAGCAGCCCTTCAGGTCATAAAGCCACTCCGCCTGATTTGCAATCACCGAGGGTGGGTCCGTTCGAACGTACCCATGTGTCAGTTTCTGGGGACCCAGCAGTGACGGCAGTGGCGGAGGCGCTGGCACGGTCATCGGAAATTCGCTCTTGGTGGGTATCTTCAGCAACGCAACCCAATACGCCGGAGGATAATATTGCGCTGCCGCTTTTGGCGTTGGAGCGAGCACCGCGTCCAGATCCAATCTCGTGCCTGGCTTGGCGTCCACCGGTTCGGAGTCCACCAGCCCATAGCCGCGGACCCACACCTTGTAGTTCCCACTGGGCAACTGTGGCAGCAGGTATCGCCCCTTGTCGTCGGTGATGACGATCTTGCGGAACTTGGTCCCAAACGTCGTCTCCGCGATCACCCACACACCCGCTTCGGGGCCCGCGAAGCTGGTCACGACGCCGGTAATCACATCAGGATCGACCGCTGCCTGCGGGGTCGCCGCGCTGCGCGGTTGAGCGCGCGTTCGAACGATTGCGGATGCTCCCAGCAAACCGGCCAACAAGAATACGACAATGGACCTTCTCACCAAAGTTGTGAGCATCGAACGATCTCCTCCTGAAACACGTTGGCGGAAAACAGGCCACGAATCGTCGTGGCACCTATTCTCCGCCAAGTATCATAAGCTGAAAATAACCCATTCCCGCCTTACTTCGGTGGCGGGTCCGGTCCGAACAGGTCTTCGAAACCTCAACGACTAGAAATACACCGGGTGGGGCTTCAATTCGCCACTGCTATACCGCTTCGGCAGCGAACCGTCGTTATTCTCCCATACGATCAGGATCGACCGCTTCGGGGAGTACCCCTTGTGCCTGATATCCGCCGGCATCGCCGCTACATCGCCCGCCTTCATTACCACCTTCGCGCGCGGCCTGCCCGTCTTGCCGTCTTCCACGTCCCAGGTGATTTCATCGCACACCTGGATAAACCATTCCACGCGATCGTTGCCGTGGAATATCGGAAGAATATATTCCTCCGTCGTCGCGCAGAACTGGCTGTCCTGCACGTTCGATACTACCGACGGATTCCACGTCACGTCCGAACGCGATACATAACCGAACATATTAAACGCGTGCACTTCGGCTTCGAAGCCCGGCTCGGCGTGTATTTCCGGTTTATCCTGCGGCACATCGGCGAACTGGCGGTTTACCTTCTGCCCGGCCTCATCGGTGCGGTACGGCAGATCGCCCGGCAATCCCACCATGCGCGGCGATACAATTCGCTCGCGCTTCAGCGCCTTGCTGTTGTTGCCGTGCTTGGGACCGTACGCTTTGCCCGTCTCGTCCGGTGCCGCATACGGATCGAACCCTTCGTTCGTCCAGTTATCCAGCATCAACTCAAACATCCGCTTCAAATCCTTGGCTTCGAACGTCTCCAGATAATTCCGCTTCGCCGCGCGGAACGCTTCATTGAACTGTCCCGCGAACAAATCCACCGTGCCGTAATGATTGATCGTCCCGATCACCGCGTCGAAGTTCACCGTGCCGTAGAAAAATCCCCAGCCGACGTCACGCATCAACGCGCGCAGGAAATCGTCGATCGGCATCAAGTGCTGCCCGCCCGGAAACTTGATGTGCGCGAAATACTCGTCGCGATCGAAATGAAATTTCCCGATCGTAAACGTCTGGTATCCCAGCTTCCCTGCCGCACTGCTCAGTTCCGGCGCCGTGCTTGGCGTGCCTACTGTCGTGCTCATAGTGTTTGCTCCTCTTTTTTTATAATTTTACTCGCGATGTCAATGTAGTACAAAATCCGGCTGCGTTCTGCTCTTACGCCTTGGTCTGGCAGATCTCCGCCCAGCGCTCGATCGTGTTCTCACCCTTGATCGTCTGCAGCAGCACTACGCCCGGCTCCGACGTGCTGCGGAACTGGTACGCCGCGCCCTTCGGCAACAGCGCCATGTGCCCCCGGTGAATCTTCACCCAACCCATCTTCTTCCCCTTCGGCTCGCCGCTCAACTTCACAGACCCTTCCTTGCCCTCAGGAACCAGCGGCTGATCCGGCTTCACCAGATGCACTTCCACTTCTCCGTCCATCATCAACGCCGCTTCATCGTGCGCATTCGAATACCATGGCGACACGCCTTCCGTCCTCAGCGCCTCCACCACGTACTTCAAATTCTGCGCCACCGCCACCTTCTCGTACGGCTTCGACTTCGACGCCACTTCGAACACGTTCGAAAAAACATAGTGCTTCGGATCGTCGTTGATCACTTCCACGCGACCCTTCTCGTAACTCTTCATCGATCCAAATTTCGTCTGTATCCCGCTCATCGGCTTCGCTCCTGTTCGGTCTCGTTTGTATCCCACCCAATCCCGACTACACCATACTCCAATTCACCTGCAAATTGCTTGCAAAAACTCAACCTCGAACACCAGATTCTTGACCTGCCCGCTCCTTGTCATTTCTTGGCCGGGGGCGCGTTCAAAGGCGTGGTGATCGACTTGTCGTACTGCATATACTCCCGGGGGCTGCAAATGAATTCAATGAAGTCTTCCTTGGGGGCCCGGACATAGTACTTCCGGAACCCGCCCCAGGACTTGTCCCCCCACGCCTTGGGATCGTAGTAGGTCATATCGATTTGCATGTGGGTAGCGTCCACACGCCGGTAGCGCTCGACCAGCCGAAAGGCTTCACTTTTCGAATGGCCGACCGCCCCACTAATCATAGTTTTATCGTTATATCCAAGGGTATCCACCACCAGATCGTTTCCTTCCCAATGGGCGGTCGAGTCCCCCTCATAAGTAGGATCCAGGTCCTTGGGGTGTTCGCGATTCATCCAGAATGTGCGCCACTCGCGGTGGTATTCGATAAATTGGTACAGGCGGTCGCCTTCCCGTGTTGGGACGATCTCCATTCTGGCCAGACCCGGATAATCGAACATGGCGGGCGTCGAAAGAGGTTCGCACTCCTTGCCCGGGTACTCGCCATAAGGGTCATTGGCCACAACGCCGTACAAGTCTGTGGCATAGAAACTTCGCTTTGAAGCAGGCATTCCCGGGGTAGGAGTCAGTTTGGGGTCTTTGAGCTTGCCGGACAGCGGATCGTGCGAAATCGATTTGTAGAGCAGGTGCTGCCGGGCCCATTCAGTGAGGGGAGGCTCCGGCGCCAGATTGGCCCACCGATCGTTGGCGGGGATGTCCTCCCCGACCCAGACGCCGCTCAAATCATGGGGATCGAAGGTTTCTTTCGACGCTGGGCTTGGTTTGGAATTCTGCGCAAAAACGAAGGGAATCGGTACAACAACGATGCCCATAGCAAGAGTGAGGATTGCACGCCTGGCGCGTTTACCCATGGCAAAGAGCTCCTGATTCCTTTTGGCGAGTATAGTAGCACTCATCCTTTCGAAAGCTCCATGTCGAATGGAGGCTCCGCAACGAGCTGTAAATTCATTGTGTCAAAGGCTGGAGAAGCGTAGGATGCGCGATTAAGACCGGGAGGAATATGCAATGAAAAGAACAGTTGCCGCATCGGCATGCGTCGGGGTGTTGCTATTGATGGCTGTGCCACCATCAAAGGCACAACGAAAGAACCTGGACATCTATTGGGTCGACGTCGAGGGCGGCGCCGCCACGCTGATTATTTCGCCGTCGGGCGAATCCCTCCTAATCGATTCCGGCTGGGAGACTGCCGACCAGAGCGCGAAGCGAATCTTTGCGACGGCCCAGCAAGCCGGCCTGAAAAAGATCGACTACTTCGTCCTCAGCCATTTCCATGCCGATCACGCCGGGGGCATCGCGGCGCTGGCGAAGCTGATTCCGATCTCGCGGTGCTATGATCGCGGAGATTTCATCGAACCGCCCAATCAGCACTGGCGCGATTCTTATTTGAGCGCGTGCGGCGACAAACGAACGATTTTGCATTTGGGAGACAAAATTCCGCTGAAGGGTGTTCAACTCGATCTGGTTGCAGTCAATGGAGAGATCATCGCGAAGCCACTCCATGGAGGAGGGCAGCCCAACCCGCTCTGCGCGACGGCGGAGAACAAGCCCAAAGACATTCCCGAAAACCAATTGATGATCAGCGCGATGTTCACGTTTGGAAAATTCAAGTTCCTCGATCTGGCCGATCTCGACTGGGAAAAAGAAATTGAGTTGGCGTGCCCGATCAATCGATTGGGTGAGGTCACAATCTGGCAAGCAGGGCGTCACGGAGCGCTCGACGGCGCCGGAGCGCCCGGATTTCTCTATGCCATCAAGCCGCAAGTGGTCGTTGTAAACAACGGGCCGCGAAAAGGATTGGGTGGCCCTTCGCCGGGATTTCAGAAAGCCCAGACGCAGCATTTTGAACGAATCAAAAACATTCCGGGAGTCGAAGGCATCTGGCAGGTTCACAAATCGCTCATGGACCCGAACCCGGATCACAACACCGCGGAAGATGTGACCGCCAATTTCGAAGACTCTCCCGATTGCAAGGGCTTTTGGATCAGGGCGTCGGTGGCCCCGGATGGAAAATTCACGATTACGAATGGACGGAATCAGTTCAGCAAGACTTATACGGCCCGCTGAAGGCTACTTTTGTTCGGTGTTGCCGGCGTTCTTGAGGAGTGTGTCGAGGTCTTTCCCAATGGCGGCACTGCCACGATCGATTTCCACCGAACCCTTGAAGTAGGCGCCTTCTTCGATGGCGATTTTCCCGGTCTTAATGTCACCCACAATCGAAGATCCCTTCTTGATTTCGATACGATCGATTGCGCTGATGTTCCCGGCGACTTTTCCCCAAATTACCGCTTCGCGGGCGACAACATCTCCCTCAACATGAGCGCCAGGCCCGACCGTAAGCCGAAAACCTCCGATAGAAACCTGCCCCTCCACCGTGCTATCGATGCTGAGATCCTCATTCCCGGTAATCTGCCCTTTAATGTGGAGACCCGGTCCGAGGTAGGAGCTCTTACGATCATTGTTGGTCTGCATGACGCCATCCTTGGTGCGATCCGCCGTAAGAGTCTGTTAACAGTGGCTTCCCTTCCAGCCTAGGGCAGATGTTCCCGCATGCACAAGGATGGATTACTGCGCGTTTGCGCAGACGGACAAACACCCCGCCGGTGAGTGAGTTCTCCTAAATTGCACATTCACCAGCGAGAGGTCACTTCGCCAGTGGATCGGGCCGCATCTGGAAGTGCGCGACCGAGGTCGTGTTGCCTTTACCACCCTCGAGATGCCAGATCACCCGGTCTTCGTTACCGGTCCACATCCCGCGGCCCTTCCAGCCAGCCTTCGGGTCGTCGATCCGGAAGTCCACGTTGCGCGTGTAGAAGTCCAAGGGGTAAGGCACGCGCATGGTGACAAACTGCTTTTTGTCAGGGATATAGGCGATCAGAGAATCAGAGCCATTGGCGCAGATGATGGTGACGTCCTTGCCCAAACCGAGAACGTCATAGCGGTCTATCCAGTTGTGATAGAAGGAGTCCGCCAGGATGTCGGTCCCCTTGAACTTCGGCCCCGGAACCGGAACCAGCGTCCAGCCCTCGGGGCATTGTTGGCCGAGCGCTTTCGTGCCATTTGAAGGCTCGGTGCACTTGCTGCGGTCGAAACTGGCGAGGTCATTGCTCCCCGTGAGCGCGGCCCACACGATACCTTTCGAATCGACGGTGACGCCCAGAGTCTGAAAGGCTTCAACGCCGGGGCGTTTGGGATTGTCGAAGGGCGGCTCATAGACTTCGGTCTTGCAGGTCGCCGGTGGATTCGCGCCGGGGGCTATTCGAATGATTCTGCCTGGCACTGTCGAGCTCAATCCGGCAATCCATAGGCTGCCGTCCACCTGATTGTAGGCAATGCCGTAGCCGTTGCCGCCGTCCACTGCGCGGTCGAGTTTCGGATCGAGCGGTTCGTCCGGATTGGTATAAGGTCCAGTCTTTCCGTCGCCGTTGTAATCGACGATTGCCGCGCACCAGCCGATAGACTTTTGCGCGTCGTGAGTCGCATCCCAAATGCGGGTCTTCACCCATCCGATGCCGCCCATCCTTGGGGGAACCGCTGTGGTATTGGTGAAGTAGAGAGTCTCATCCCTATCGTCGGCAAAGGCCATATGGCCAGCGGACAGGCACAGGTCGATCTGTTCGAGCTTTCCGGTCTTGGGATCGTAAACCCCCATACCGCGGGGAACATACCCCTCAGGTATCGGAAAACTCTCGGCAAATGGATCCCCGGATCCCTTTCGACAGTACGGTGCCATTTCGGGGATTGTCTGCGCATGGAACCAGATGCGTCCCTTGCTGTCCATGTGAGGCATGCCGATAAAGTTTGGATCGTCCCAAACGATCTCGTCTCCCCAGTAGGGCGACGGGGCGGCCACGATCTGCGGGGTGAACGTCTTAAACTTCTTGATATCACCCGGGTTGCGGACGGGGACGTCCAGCAGCTTGGTGGACGTATTTTCCCGCGGGTCCACGGCCCAAATCTGGGCGGCCGAAAACTCCAGGGTATAGACCGGCCCGTAGGCGTTCGCGGTGACGTTGCGTTCGTTCGAAGCGAGGACGTCGTGAATGAAGGATTTGTCGGTGCCGGTTTGCCATAGAGTTTCAACCACGTTTCGCTCGACGCCTTGGGGGCGCGGGGGGGCCGGTGGTACTTCTCCGGCGGCGATCCGAGTGGTCCAGTCCGCGAACATGGCGAGGCCGGTGTTGTGGCCCATCTTATTGAGCGCAGCGGTCATTGCCGGACCCACTTGGCCGGACATGAATCTCCGCTCCCAGGCTGCCTGCGGCGAACTGAATTTACCCAAGGCCGGTTCCAGATCGCGCGTGGCCTTGTTGCCCGACTGGTGGCAAACGTTGCAGCCACGCTTGAGGTCGGTTACGAATTCGGCCTGCGACTTGGCGTCGGAATCCTTGATTGGGAAAGCACTCTTGGCAGGAACTTTAATTAGAGAATACCAGTAATCTGCTGGGTAGTACTGCGCCGCGGCCTGAGGGGTGGGCGCGATGACCGCGGTCAACGCCAGCGTCTTTCCCGGCTTGGTTTCCACCGATTTCGAGTCCACCAGGCCGTAGCCCCGCGCCCAGACTTTGTAATTCACATTGGGCAATTCCGGAATCAGAAACCGGCCTTGATCGTCGGTGACCACGATTTTGCGGAACTTCGTGGGGAGGTTGGTGGTTTCCGCGATAACCCAGACGCCGGCTTCCGGCCCCTTCGAACTGCTGACTGTTCCCCCGATATTGTCGGGGCCCACGCTTACGGGACTCGCCTGGGCTGCCGCTGCGGCCGGGCGTGGAGACGCCTCGATGCGCACGATGTCTGCAAATAGAGCCATGCCGAGAACGAGCAACGTTGCAATTTTGAGCGTTGCGAATTGTGATCTTAGGCTGGTCATGATGTCACCCTTTCACGGAAGCAGAATCATATGCTTGCCAGAGAGCAATATGCGCACGGAAATATTCGACTCGCAGGTTCCAAGTGCCCACATCTTCCTCGTAATTGAATTATTTTGCAAGGGGCCACCGGTTGGAATCCTCCGCGCCGCGCGGGTAGAAGCAAATGCGCAACTGCTGTATCATGAATCTATTGGGACATGATTGGGGAGGGCAACATGCGAAATAAATTCGTTCGATCGATTTTCTCCCTGTCGATATTTCTGCTGTTTCCGCTGGCCTTGTTTAGTCAAAACACTACGCATTCCACAGGCGAAAAGAAAAAGGCCTTCGATCCCCGGGATTTATCCGGCGTCTGGTGGGTGGCCGAGCACGGAGCGGACAAGCTGCTGGCGCGAGGAGAAAAAGGCGACGCCAGCAAGTGCCAGACGTGCCACATTCCGGAGCACACCGAGCCCGAGCCTGCTCTGACTCCGTGGGCGAAGGCTAATTTGAAGTTTAAGGATGAAACGTCCGCAGGACCAATGGGCGCTCCGGCAAGCTCTATGGGACATTCCGGAATGTCCCAGCGGCATGACTGCGACCCGATCGGCGTGCCGGCGCAATTCTGGCACATTCAGCTTGCGCCATTCGAATTCGTGATGACGCCCGGGCGGATCTTTCAGTTCTTCGAAACCCAGAGCGAGTGGAGAACCATCTGGATGAACCGCGATCATCCGAAGAAACTCGATCCGACGTACATGGGGGACTCGGTCGGAAAGTGGGACGGAGATACCCTGGTGATCGACACCATCGGGTTTAATGGCAAGACGGAGATCGAGCCGGTGGGCGTGGCTCACATGATGAGCGATGCATTTCACCTGGTGGAACGCTGGAAGCGCGTCAGCCCCGAAAAGATGGAAGTCGATATCACGTATTACGATCCTAAAGTGTGGGGCGACAAGCCGTGGGGCGGGCTCAAGAAAGAATTTGTGTTACAGTCGAACATGCAATTGATGGAAGCGTACTGCACTCAGGCGGACCTCGAACAATATAACGAGCGCATGGGAAACGCGTTTAAGACCCACAAGTAAGGCTTGGACGTTCCTCAATTCGGTCGTCACTTGTACACTTCCAAAAGCCAAACTCTCTAAAACGGCGCTACCGCTCGGGGCGCCGTCCGTTGAACGCGTCGTCCAGCAACGCGCGAATCTGATCGCGGGTGGGCTGGCGCGGATTGTAGTAGGGGCTTTCAGTGGCGATGGCCGATGCTTTGTCCAGGCCGTCGGCGGGCATGCGAATGTCCTTGAGAGCTGTGGGAGCATTCAATTTTTTCGCCAAATCGAAGAGACCTTGTCCCGGTCCATCGGCGTGCAGGATTTCAGCCACGGGCGCGAGCAATTCGGGAACGGCCTGCGCGTTGAAACTCACCACATGTGGGAGAACGACGGTGTGCGTTTCCGCATGAGGAAGATCGAATGAACCTCCGAGGACATGGCACAGTTTGTGATGGAGCGCCATACCCACCGAGCCCAATACGGCCCCGCACAGCCATGCGCCATAAAGCGCCTTGGCGCGAGCTTCGCGGTCCTGCGGCTGCTTCACAATCACCGGCAAACTTTCCGCCAGAGCGCGGATTCCCTCCAGCGCCATCAGCGAGACAATTGGATTGCGATCCTGCGCGTACAGACCCTCGACCGCATGCGCGATTGCATTCATACCGCTGGTCGAGGATAAACCCACCGGCAATGTGAGTGTAAAGTCCACGTCGTAAATAATCACCTCGGGTTGAACCTTGGGGGAGCGCAGGGTTTTCTTCAGGCCGCCGGAAGTTTCGCCCAGAATATTCGTCATTTCGGACCCGGCATAGGTGGTGGGCAGGACAATCTGCAGAAGGTCGGTGCGAAGAGCAATCGCTTTGCCGAGGCCCGTGGTCGAGCCTCCTCCGAGAGCGATCACGCAATCCGCTTTGGTTTCGGCCACTACGGCCATAGCTTTCTCGGTAACATCCACAGGAGTATGCATTGTCGCGCCGGAAAAAATGCCGGCGATGTCCGCTCCCAGTTTTGCAGCGAGGGCTTCGGCGTCCCGTTTCTGCTCCGGAGTGGAAAGCACCAGCGGGCGCTTGAGGCCGAGCCGCAGAACTTCCTCTCCCAGACGCGCGCTGGTGCCAAAACCGAAGACTACTCGGTTCGGGATACTGTTATATACAAATGATTCGTCAATCCTGACCATAAAACTGATTTCCTTTCGAGAATTACGTGTAATTTTGCCTGACGCGTGCCATCAAAATTCAAAAAGCTTGCAGGTTGCAACCGCATTAGAATAGCAGAAGGTGGAGGGACGAGGCTTGCGGAAATCCTGCGTCGATGGACAGAGTCTCGATCTCAAATCTTATCGAACGCTTTGCCGACGATAAGCCGCCGGCGAGATCCCCAACAAACGCAGGAACCAATTGGAAAGATGGCTCTGTGAAGAAAAACCAGAGGACAAAGCCACGTCCGCAACGGGCGAATCGGTATTACGCAGAAGTGCCTTGGCGCGTTCGACGCGGCGGCCAAGCACGTAGCGATGGGGCGATTGCCCTACCGCAGATTTGAAGGCTCGGGGCAGATACAGCGCGCTGATTTGCAGTTCTCCGGCCATCGCCTCGAGCGTAAGATCGCCATCGAGGTGCTCCTCGATAAAATCGATCAACCCTCTCATTTTCTTGCCTGGCACAGGTTTAGCCGCCGTCATGCGAGCATTGGTGGAACGTTTCGAATGGTGCTTCGCCAGTTGCACAGCCATCATCTGGGCCAAGGTGTCAATGTAGAGTACATCCTCTGAATTGCCATCCTTCAGTGCGTTTACAATCGCGATCGCCAACTGCTCGATCAAGGGGTCCAAAATAGCGAATCGCGGGACTATCTGCGCCCCGGTTGAGTCGCATCCATACATCTCACCCACGGCTGCTTCGTACACCGACTGGCGCAGATACACCTGAAGAATCTCCGGGTGACCGGAATGTTGCCAGCGGGTGGATGCCTCGCCGGGAGTCAACGAGATGCGCCGGGGACCGATGAGCGCTCTCTGGCGAGCGGACCCTTCAATTTTTCTCATTACGACAGTGGGGCGGGTCAAATGGTAAATCAAAGAAGGGTTATGAATGGCAGGTTCGGAAGAGTCGAAGGGCGCCTCTTCCATGATTGCGGCATACATCGACCGCCAGCCAATTGCTTCGCTGTGCGCGACCAACTTGTTGCCAGGCCTGAGCATGCGGCCATGCGTTTCGTGGGCTGTGAATATCCGGTTCGAATTAGGAACCAGGTTCATGCGATCACCCTCAGGGACCGTCTGCGTGCTTTGTCTTTTCGGTACAGGCTTGAGACCTATATACGCCCGTTACAGTCCGCCAGTCAATACTTGATACGGCTGACGCGCTGCCCCCAACCCTTGTGCGGATACAGACGCATCGGTTCGTCAAAAAGTTCCATTTTATTTTGGGCTGGAAATAGCGGGCGATTTTCATTCAATGAGATCGATCGGTAAAAAAAAGGTTTGGCAGCGCACTGAAGCAAACCACAAAAAAAATCCTCCGTGAGACTGTCAGCCGCCCGGAGGATTCTTGCTTTTCGAATTGATTGGTTTAATTGCCGCCGTGAGTTCCTCCGCCGGCGCTGGCGACATAAAAATATCCGACCTTGCCGTTGGCGGGCGTCCCGTACCACATGCGGCCTTCGGGGTCGCGGAACAGCTCGCGCATGGTGTTTTCCGCGTGGGGGAAAGGATACTCGACGACCTTTCCGGTTTTCGGGTCGAGTCGTCCGACCACATCCATCTGATACGAGGAGTACCAGAGGTTGTGGTCTTTATCGATGCCGAAAGCGTACGGGGTTGGCGATTGACCTGGCAACTGATATTCCTTGAATGTTTCGGTCTCGCGGTCAAAGCGCGCAATCTTGCCGGCATTGTATTCCGCGAACCAGATTGTGCCGTCCGAATCGATTTCGAGGCGGCGGGGGAAGGAATTCTTGGTTGGGGGATCCCAGATCTTGACTTTGAGCGTCTTGTAGTCGATCACGCCGATCTGGTGCGAGCGCAGCGTGGTGAACCAGATATTTCCGTTGGCATCCTCGGCTACGGTGTAGACGCTCCCCACCTCATTCCAGAAATCGGTGAACTTTCCGGTCTTCGGATTGTAGCGGCTGAGCGGATCGCCGCTGGACCAGACGTTTCCATCGGGATCGAAGCGAACCGTGTGTTTGCAGCCGCCGTTGGTGACTCCTTCTTTGCCGGGAAGATAGGCGTCCTGATATTCGGTGATTTCCTGGGTGGTTGGATCCCATTTCCCGAGCTTGTTGGAGGCCTGCTCGCCGAGCCAAACGGAGCCGTCCGGCGCCGGGTAGGCGCTGTGGATGGCGGCGTGAGTCGGGTTGCCTACCTTGAAATCCTTGAAATCGCCGGTCTTTGGATCGAGGCGGGTGATGTTGTTCGCGGGGCCAAAATTGGGAATCCAGATGTTGCCGGCTTTGTCGGGGACGGCGCTGAAAGGCAGGCGGTTCATGCCCGGCAGGTCGTATTCGACGTAAACGATGTCGGTGGTGGGATTCGAAAGAGGCCGCAACGTCCCTTTATATGCGGGCATGTTTTCGGGGGATTTCGGCAGGACCGAATCCGGCCCGAACACGGATGTTAGATAAGTCTCAAGGTCGGCGGCTTGCGCGTCGCCGAATTTGCCGCTATTGGCCAGCGAGAAGTGGACGATGTTGCGCATGTATTCGACGCGGTCTTTCCAGCCGTCGGCATCGCGGCGGACGGCGGCCATGCGCGATTGAAATCCGTGGCAGACGAAGCAATTCGCAAGAAGCGTATCCTTGCCGGTTGCCGCGGGCAGAAGTTCCTTGGCCTGATAGATCGAAATGTCGCTCCAGCGGACCGGAGTGGTTTCGAGCGCGAAGTCGATCGAGGCGTTCTGGTCGGCAGTGAGAGCGACGCCGCTTTTAGGATCGGAGCGTAGCCCGGTGGCGCGCGCCTGGACGCGATAGTCCCCGGCAACTAATTTTTCGATCTTATAGTGGCCTTGGGCGTCAGACATGACGTACGTGGTAATTTTCGTCTTGGTGTTCTGCGCCTGGACAAAAACGGATTTCGCCCCGGAGCCATCGGGACCTTTCACGGTGCCGGTGATGGTCGCGCCATAGCAGGCCGAGGCGATCATCGTCATGACCGCAATCAAAGTGAGAACCGAGCCGAAACGCACGCTCTTGCTCATGTTTTTATACCTCTTTATTAGACATTACTTGCGAGGCCTATCCCTGGGCCGAGTCTAGCACGAACCTGAAACCGCCAGGAACCGTAAAATTCTCGGGCACGGCAACGTAACTACGACGCTACGGATTCGGCGGCCATGGACTTTCCCGCTTGTGTGCGAATTTTTCGCGGCGCGGTTTCCTTCAGGAACAGGCAAACGATCACGCCGCATGCAATTCCTGTGAGCGCGAGATAAAGAATACTTTGAATGCCGTAGTGCTTGGCGAAAGTTCCAGCCAGCGACGGCGCGACGCCTCCGCCAAAAATCTCGCCGATGCCCACGACCATTCCGATCGCCGAGGAAACAAGCCCCAGGGGCGCGGATTCGGTGGCGATCGGGCCGGTAATCAGCGCGATTAGTCCCAAACAGAAGAATGAGACGATGAACATCAGGATGAACAGCGGCGCCATGCTTGGCCCGGCGGCAATGAAGACGCGAAGCATGATGCCTGCGCCGATGAAGCTCGCGACAGCCATTAATTTTCGACCGAAAATATCCGATAGACCAGGAATGCCGAACTGGCCGAAGAAGCCGCCGAAGCCGAGGCCGGACATGACGATGCCTTCCTGCGGCACGGTCAGGTGCAAATAGTCGGTGAGGTAATTGGGCAGCATCGCACCGAGAACGAAGACGCCGGTCATGGCGCAGAGCAGAGCGGCCATGCACAACACGATGTTGCGGCTCTTAAAAATTTCCAGCCAGCTTCCGCTTGGGGCTGCGTTTTGCTTAGGCGCGGTGATGTGTGCCGGATCGCGAATCACGAAGAACATCAGGATCGCGAGGATGAAACCGGGAATCGCGACGATGAAGAAGACCCAGCGCCAGGAAGGAACCACTTGCAGCAATTGGGTGGCGATGATCGGTCCGAACCCCAAACCGAACAGCGCGAATGTGCTTTGCTGTAGGCCCTGATTGAGTCCGCGGCGCTTCGGCTCAGAGGCATCTGCCGTGGCGGCGAAACTGGTGGGGCAGAACGAGCCTTCGGTAAAGCCCATGATCGAGCGGATCGTAAGCAAACTCAGGAATCCCACGGCGTATCCCGAGAGACCGGAGAGAAGTGAAAACAAAACAATCGCCGGGATCAGAACCTTTCGGTATCCGATCTTGTCGGATACTCCGCCCATTACGATTGCGAAAACTCCCCAGCAGACGCCGAGGATGCCGATGATGTTTCCGAAATCCTGGATCGAGAGATTCAGGTCCTTAATGATGGATGGCGCCATGGGCGCGATGATCCACCGGTCCAGACCGACCAGGCCGAACCCCAGGCCCAGCAGCGTCACTACTTTCCATTCGTAGGCGGTATCCCAAGCTTTTTTTTGTTCGGCCATTTTTACGGGCATCCTCTCGATCGTCGATAATGTTTGTTGTTATTCCAGTGTTACGCGCATTTCTACGGCTACGGTTTTGCCTGAATCATGGAAACATGGGCGGCGGCGACTTTCCACGTGCCGCCGTCTTTCACCCACGTTTCCGAAAATCGTGCGTCCTTGCCGCGGATCGCCTCAATCCAACTGACGACGACTGTGCTGCCGTACGCGTTTACTTTTTCTTCCCTGGGCGGCGCGCCGCTTAGTTCACTGCCGGATGCCGGAGCGTTTTTTGCGGCGGCCATTGCCGCCATCCGGTCTTTCTTTGTCTGCACGCTGCCATCGGGCATGACCACCCAGAAGTGATCGGTTGTGTAGCGCGCGTAAACTTCGATATCTCCTGTGTGCATCGCCGCGGTTCGCTCGCTCTGTATTTTCAGAAACGCGGGATCGATCGCATCCTTCGCGGACGTTTTCTTTGCCGGCCCCTGGGCTGGAACAGCGGGAGCGGCGAAAAATCCGACAGCAAGCAATACCGCCGCGCCCAGACCAGCCCTAGCCATTAGACGCTTCTCCTGACACTGCCCCCGGGACTTGCTATGCAATTTGCGATAACGCGCAGACTACACCAAAACCCATTCAGTAGATATCCAAAAATTGCTGCCGGTGTTTTGCAATAAACTTGGGGCTAAAAGCGGAACCGGGCTGGCCTCGATGTTCGAGGACAGCCCTGCCGATTTTGACTCCGCATTCTCGCCCATCGCACGCTGTGATGTCCCACACCCGGGACACCACAAACGCCACTCCATATCTATATCTGTAATTTAACGCTTGTAGAAGGGCGGGATATTGGCGTCGACGTTGACCCACACGGACTTTGCATCGGTGTAGTCGTGCATCGCTTCGAAGCCCATTTCGCGGCCGTATCCCGACTTCCCGACTCCGCCGAACGGCGAACCCGGATTCACTCGCTTGTAGCTGTTCACCCAGACCATTCCCGAGCGAATCGCTGCGGCTACCCGATGGCCACGCGCCAGATTCTGCGTCCACAAGCCGCCGCCTAATCCGTAGTCCGTGGAGTTGGCGATGCCGATCACTTCCGCCTCATCCTTGAATTTAGTCACCGAGACAAACGGACCGAACACTTCTTCCTGGCATACGCGGTCCTTCGGTTGTGCCATCACGACCGTCGGCTCGATGTAGTATCCGGCTTGCAGCGCCGGATCCGAAGGAGCTTTGCCTCCTGTGAGGATTTCGCTGCCGGCTTCCCGCGCTACTTTTATATAGCTGAGCACGCGGTCGCGGTGACCGGACGACGTTAGAGGACCCATCTCGGTTTGCGGGTCCAGCGGATTGCCCAGCCGGATCGACTTGGCCAGCTTCAGGAATTTCTCCAGAAACTGGTCCGCGATGCCTTCCTGCAAAAGCAATCGCGATCCCGCGATGCACGCCTGGCCCTGGTTGTGAAAGATTGCAAAAGCCGATCCATGCACTGCGTCGTCCAACAGAGCATCGTCAAAGATGATGTTCGCGCCCTTGCCGCCCAGCTCCAGTTGCACGCGCTTCAGATTTCCCGCCGAGGCTTGCACGACCTTCTGCCCCACTGCGGTGGAACCTGTGAACGCGATCTTGTCGATGCCGGGATGCTCCGCGATGTACTGCCCGGCGGTGTAGCCGTAGCCCGGGACGATGTTCACGACGCCCGGAGGGATTCCAACATTGGCCATTAATTGCGCAATTCGCAGCGCCGTCAATGGGGTCAGCTCTGCCGGCTTCATGACTACTGTATTCCCCGCCGCCAGCGCCGGGCCCATCTTCCAGCTCGTGAACATGAGCGGAAAATTCCACGGCACGATCTGTCCGACCACCCCGAGGGGCTCGCGGGTTACGTAGTTCAGGAATCCTGAATCTACGGGGATGATTCGGCCCTCGACCTTGTCTGCCATCCCGCCGAAATAGCGGAATGTGGCCGCGGTGCGCGGCACGTCCAAGCCGGTGGTGTCTCGTATGGGGTGTCCGGTGTCGAGGCTTTCCAGTTCGGCTAGATATTTTCCGTCCGCCTCGATTGCTTCCGCCAGTTTGAACAGCAACCGGCCGCGATCGGCAGCACTCATGCGATTCCATGCTGGAAACGCCTTTCGTGCCGCCGCCACGGCTCGATCGACATCTTCCGCTGTCGCTTCGCTGATTTCCGCCAGGAGGCTGTTGTCGTGCGGATTCAGGACGGGAATTTTCCCGCCCTTTGCCGCTTCCACAAACTCCCCGCCGATAAATAGGCGGGTTTCAATGCTGAGCCCGGTTGGCGCGTTAATGGTTGTTTGGCCCGATGTAGTCACAGTTAGAAATACACCGGATGGGGCTTCAATTCGCCGCTGCTATACCGCTTCGGCAGCGAACCGTCGTTATTCTCCCACACGATCAGGATCGACCGCTTCGGGGAGTACCCCTTGTGCCTGATATCCGCCGGCATCGCCGCCACATCGCCTGCCTTCATTACGACCTTTGCGCGCGGCTTGCCCGTCTTGCCATCTTCCACGTCCCACGTGATTTCGTCGCACACCTGGATGAACCACTCCACGCGATCGTTGCCGTGGAAAATCGGAAGAATATATTCCTCCGTCGTCGCGCAGAACTGGCTGTCCTGCACGTTCGATACGACCGACGGATTCCACGTGACGTCCGAGCGCGATACATACCCGAACATATTGAACGCATGCACTTCGGCTTCGAAGCCCGGCTCGGCGTGTATTTCCGGCTTATCCTGCGGCACATCGGCGAACTGGCGGTTCACCTTCTGCCCAGCCTCATCGGTGCGGTACGGCAGATCGCCCGGCAATCCCACCATGCGCGGCGACACAATTCGCTCGCGCTTCAGAGCCTTCGAATTGTTGCCGTGCTTGGGACCGTACGCCTTGCCCGTCTCGTCCGGTGCCGCGTACGGATCGAACCCTTCGTTCGTCCAGTTGTCCAGCATCAACTCAAACATCCGCTTCAAATCCTTGGCTTCGAACGTCTCCAGGTAATTCCGCTTCGCCGCGCGGAACGCTTCGTTGAACTGCCCGGCGAACAAATCCACCGTGCCGTAGTGATTGATCGTCCCGATCACCGCGTCGAAATTCACTGTGCCGTAGAAAAATCCCCAGCCGACGTCCCGCATCAGCGCGCGCAGGAAATCGTCGATCGGCATCAGATGCTGCCCGCCAGGAAACTTGATGTGCGCGAAATACTCGTCGCGCTCGAAATGAAATTTCCCGATCGTGAACGTCTGGTATCCCAGCTTCCCTGCCGCACTGCTCAGTTCCGGCGCCGTGCTCGGCGTGCTTACTGTCGTGCTCATAGTGTTTGCTCCTCTTTTATGATTTTACTCGCGATGTCAATGCACAACGAAACTTGTTTGTTCCCTCCAACAGCTCACTCAAAAAATTGGCCGTCATTCTGAACGAAGTGAAGAATCCCTCCGAGGTTTTGCCGCAATGCAAGAGAGATTCTTCGGCACGCAGCGTGCCTCAGAATGACAACGCATTGGCGTCAGGCCTTGGTCTGGCAAATCTCCGCCCAGCGCTCGATCGTGTTTTCGCCCTTGATCGTCTGCAGCAGCACTACGCCCGGCTCCGACGTGCTGCGGAACTGGTACGCCGCGCCCTTCGGCAACAGCGCCATGTGCCCGCGGTGAATCTTCACCCAGCCCATCTTCTTTCCCTTCGGCTCCCCGCTCAATTTCACAGACCCTTCTTTGCCTTCCGGCACCAGCGGCTGATCCGGCTTCACCAGATGCACTTCCACTTCGCCATCCATCATCAACGCCGCTTCATCGTGCGCATTCGCAAACCACGGAGACACGCCCTCCGTCCTTAGCGCCTCCACCACGTACTTCAAATTCTGCGCCACTGCCACCTTCTCGTAAGGCTTCGACTTCGACGCCACTTCGAACACGTTCGAAAATACATAGTGCTTCGGGTCATCGTTGATCACTTCCACGCGACCCTTCTCGTAACTCTTCATCGATCCAAATTTCGTCTGAATCCCACTCATCGGCTTCGCTCCTGTTCGAAGTGTTTCGTTAACTTCCAAACTTGTAATGCGATCCCTGTTTCCGCCCAATCAGTCGTGCTTACAGTTTACTCCATGTCGCATTCTGAACGCCTGCCAAACGCAGCCTCGACCGGCAGATACGTGCAGAGACGACGAAAATTGCAGAACCTGATTATACAATCTCAGATTCCAGAAACACTAGAAAAGTAACGTCCATTGGCGCAAAATTTTCGACGGGGCGGTTGTCTGCTGGCAAAAAATGTTACAGGACTACTAGAACCGATGCCCAGCATTGAACGGAATTGGCGAATTTAAGGCGAACCTGTTGCCGACAACTTCAACACGCCAACCGTTTAGACGCTAATTTCTGCTGCAAGTTGCGCCCGATACCTATTGAAGGTAACCCGAGGTATTGCGCTTGGGCACGGAGCCCACGGGGATTACCGTCGTTTCCTTCATTGTGGCGATATCAACGACCGAAACGTCGTCGGTGACGGCATTGGCAACATAGGCCTGCTTGTTGTCGGGAGAGAGCGTCAGCCAGCCGGCACCCTTTCCAGTGAGGAACGCGGTTCCGATCGGTTTCAAGTCCGGCAGAGAGTAGGAGTACAGCGCACCGTTGATGCGGCTGTTGACCAGGAGTGTTTTCTGATCCTTGGTAACCGCAATGCCGTGTGAAGGTTCGTTACCTGGAGGAACGCCATCCCTCCCTGGAGGGAGGTCGGGGTTCTTGATGCGATTGATTTCCTTGTGCGTCGCAAAATCGATGACCGCGAAGCCGTTGAATCCGGTCAGTTGGGCGAAGATCCACTTGGTCGAGCCGTCCGGATTGACGGACATGGCCATCGGGCGGATGCCCAAATCCATGGGCATTGTCCAGGCAACTTCCTGCGTCCTGGTATCTATGACGGAAATATTCTTTCCCTGAATCGATCCGGCAAGGACATATTTTCCGTCCGGCGTAATATAGGGATTATGGCCGTTGGCGCCGGTCTGAATGTGCTTGATCACTTCCTGGGAGGCGGTGTCGATGATATCGAGGCCGGCCTTTTCGCCAGTTATAGCCACGTAGACCTTCCTGCCATCTTTTGCAATCGTGATGTTGTTGGGGTGCCCGGTCAGAGGAAGGCGCTTGGTGACCTGAAGTGTTTTGGCATCCACAAAGTCCAGCGACTCGGTATTTTCGTCGGTGATATAAATTTTGCTACCGTCCGGAGCGATTGCCGCGCCGTGGTTCAACTCGATGCCGGGAATTTCACCGATCACTTTATTGGTGTTCGGGTCGATGATGCTGATAAAGTCCGCCGCATAGTTGGTCTGAATGACGACCGGCCTGAGCTTCATCTTCGGCGCGGCCATCAAGGGCGTGATAAGCGCGCCCAGCGCGAGCGTTGCTAAAATTGAACGTGAAATGCGAATAGCCTGCTGTTTCGTGAGCATAATTGCGGTCCACCCCTCTAATGATATCGAGCTGCTTTAAAACTCGCCTTTAATTGACCTTCGCGCCCATGACAAAGGCCCAGAGCGTGAGCCATTCGGGATCGTCCTTCGACCGGAAATGCTTGCCGCCGGTGTGCGCGAAGTCGCCGCCTGCCGCCGTCAGAAGGGGATGGCGCAGAATCGGACTGTTCAGATTGCCGGGCATGGCAACGTTCTTTACCGCTTCGAAATTCTTCTTCGTCTGCTCTTCGTTCCACGCGGTGGCGCCGGGCAAAAGCGGCTGGAGCTTCATCGGCGACCTTATTTCCGAGTGGCACAGGAAACAGCGGGCGTGGCGCGGGCGCTTTCTGAGGAAAATCGGCTGGACGTAGTCTTTAAAGAATCCGTAATCGAGCGTGACCGGAGCGGCCGGAGTGAAGTTTGGAGAGGACGGATAGGAAATAGAGGAGGGTGAGGGAGTGGAGGAAGAAGCAGCACCTGCCTGAGTGTTTTCTTGTACTGCGGCCTTTAGAAATCCGGCAGCGGCCAGGAAAAGACATGCTGCGACAAGCAGATAGGACGGCTTCATCGGATGCACGCAAATCTCCTTCAGAATAGTAATGTTGGATTGAGAACGTGGATATTCTAAGCGCAGGTGGAATCATTTGCCAGTCAAAATCGGAGGGCTGCGTCGTGCTTGGTAGATTGTAGTTTCGTGCCAGTGAAAGCTCTTGCACGTAGGGGCGGCCAGCTATAAGTTATCCCTCGTATTGGGAGACCGGAAGTTCAAAACGACAATTTCGATCCAGGCTGAATCAAGAAGGCTGCTTCAAAAAGGAGAATCGATATGACATTGTTTAAGAACGTCGCACTGATTGTGCTCGCCGGCGTCGCGGGCTTGCTGATTGGCAGGAGCATCTACGGAAATAATCCGGCGCACGGCGTAGTTTCCGCCGCAGCCCCGCAGGCCGAAGCGCCGCTCCCCAAGGATATCGATCCCAAAACCAGGAACCGCTTCCCCGAGCTGAAGCCCGAAGATATGGACGCTGAAACCAGGAAGCTTGCCGAAGAGACCCATTCCGGCAAACATTTCACGCCGGGACTGCGCATGTACAGCCCTCGCCTCGCCGAGCCATTGAGCAAGGCCCATTACTACCTGAAATACGAAAGCGGATTGGGTGACCGGTACATCGAGATCGCCGTCCTGATGGCAGGACGCGGAATGAATAACCAGTTTGAATGGACGCAATGGGAAGGGCATGCGCGCAAAGAGACTGGCGATAGTCACCTGGACGACAACCTCATCGACATCATTAAGTACAGAAAGCCCGTGGTCGGCCTGGGCGAGAAGGAAACCGCGATCATTAAGATGGGACGCGGGATTTTCGACGATCGAAAAATTTCTCCCGAGGTCTTTGCTGACACAGTGAGATTGTTTGGGCGGCGCGGGACTGTGGATCTGGTCGAACTGATGGGCCTGTATTCACAGACGGCCGTGGAGCTGATTGCGTTCGATCAGCAGTTGAATCCGGGGCAGAAGCCGTTGCTGCCGGTGCGGTAGGGTTTCTATTGGCGGCAATCTTGGTAGCACAGCCAGGAGTGGCTGTGCTACCAAAGCCAAACCATCTCGCAGTGAGCATTATCATCAAGGCGCATCCCACCTGTAATCCCTGACGGGCACTCTCGCTCAAAGGGGCGATTCTGGTATCCTCCTGAACGTGCGTCGCAAACCTATTTCAATCTTCCTAGTCTTGATTGTTGCCGGCGTGGCGGCATTGCAGGCATCGCCGCAGACGCAGACACCGCAGCCGCCTGCGCCGCAGGGCGCGCCGCAAGCTTCTCCGCAGACTTTGCCGCAACCTGCCGCGCCTCGCAGCGCGTTGACTGCGGTCGTGCTCGATCCTGCGCACGGCGGCGCCGATCAGGGCGCGCGCGGGGCCTCGGGGATTGCGGAAAGCGATATTGTGCTGAGCTTCGCCCGGCTGTTGCGGATTTCTTTGGAGGCGCAGGGACTTCGCGTGATTCTGACGCGGCAGGCGAACGACGATCCTTCGTTCGACGATCGTTCGAAAATGGCGAATGCGCAGCGCGGAGCGATTTTTATCACGCTGCACGTTTCTTCGACGGGGCCGGCGGGAACGGTGCGCGTCTATTCCCTGCCGCAGCAGCCTGCCGGGGCATCAGCTTCAAGCACACCTCGGACCGGGCTGATTCGCTGGGACGCCGCGCAACAGGGATACCTCGATCAAAGCCGCAAGCTAGCCGAGCTGATTCAGATTCAGATGGCGCAAAGATTCCAGGGATCGCCGGAGACGCCTGCGGCAGTGGCCGTGCGGCAATTGCGAACGATTGCGGCTCCTGCGGTGGCCATCGAGGTGTCCAGCGTCAGCGTGCCAGACCGAACTCCGCTGGACCAGATGGCGCCGTTGATGGCCGACGGTGTGGCGCGCGCGGTGGGGGCGTTTCGAACCGTCTATGAAACAGGGGTAAAGTAGCGCCGTGTCACGAGGATTGAAAACCACGATTGCGATTCTCGCCGTGATGGTGGTGTTCGGCGTGATTACGCTGCCGAGCTTGCGGCAGGCGATCCAGCGGCTCTCCGGGCCTCCGAAAACAGAAGAGCAGGCGCGCCGCGACGTGATGCAGGTTCCCATCTCAACGCCGACCGACGTGAAAGTGAAGGCTCAGGTGTACTGGCTCTCGGCGTCTTCGATGGCATCACTTGAAGCTACAACCATCGAGCTACCGCTATCGGCGGACCCGGTCGAGCGGTCGAAGCAACTTCTTGTGGCGCTTATCACAAGCGCTCCCACGCCCGCTCAACACACCTTGCCGCCGGATACGAGTCTGCTGGCGTTTTATCTGCAACCGGACGGAACGGCCATCGCGGATTTTTCCGACGCACTGCCCGCGGGAACGCCCTCGGGAATTTTGAGCGAACAATTGGTGGTGGATTCGGTCGCGCAGACGCTTGCTGCAAATGTGGATGCAATCCGGCAGTTGAAAATATTGATTCACGGGCAGGAAGCTGAAACTCTCGCGGGACATTTGGATCTTTCCGGATTGTTTCCGGTTTCGTCGCCAGCGCCTGTGCCACCGCCAGCGGCCGCCCCAACACCAGCCGCAACGGCTCCGGGACAAGCTAAGCCGACGGTTCCTGTTGCCACACCCTCTGCACCGGCCACTCAGGTCCCACATTGATCTACAGCGGTCGAGCAATCGATTGACAGTGACGGTAGCGACGCTCAAACTTGAACCCATGTCTCGAGGAGGAAACTTGCGAAGCGACGGACGCGCGAACGACCAGATGCGCCCCATGAAATTGACGCCGGACTTTATCACCAGTGCCGAGGGGAGCGTCCTGATCGAGATTGGCAATACGCGCGTAATCTGCACGGCAACCGTCGATGACGGCGTGCCGTCTTTCCTGAAGGGGCAAGGCAAGGGGTGGGTGACGGGCGAATACGGGATGCTTCCGCGCGCCACTGAGCAGCGTACGGCGCGCGAATCCATGCGTGGACGGCCCTCCGGGCGCACACTGGAAATTCAGCGGCTGATCGGGCGTTCGTTGCGAGCCATCGTCAACCAGAAAAAACTGGGCGAGCGAACCGTGTGGGTCGATTGCGATGTAATCCAGGCCGACGGCGGGACGCGCACAGCTTCGATTACCGGCGCGTATGTTGCGATGACGCTGGCGTTCGAGCGCATGGTCGCGGCGGGGATTCTGAAATCGCTTCCGCTGATCGATTCCGTGGCTGCCACCAGCGTTGGCATTGTTGGCGGCGTGGCTATGCTCGATCTTGCGTACGAGGAAGACTCCCGCGCCGAAGTGGACATGAATGTGGTGATGACCGGAAGCGGAAAATTTGTGGAAGTGCAGGCGACCGCCGAGGGCGCGCCGTTTGCCGGGGCCGAATTGCAGGACCTGCTGGCTCTGGCCGCCACGGGAATTCGCCTGGTAACGGAAGGCCAATCCACGCTGGTAACGACCGATTTTCGTGCCCGCGCAAAGTAACCCGCTGCGATTGCTGGTGGCCTCTTCCAATCAGGGGAAGGTGCGCGAATATCGCGCGTTGGCCGAAGCAGCAGGCGCGCGCGTTGAGCTGGAATCCATTCCCAATTTCGATCGCATTCCTGCTTTCGAAGAAAATGCTCCCACCTTCGCGGAAAATGCTGCGGGAAAAGCGATCCATTCCAGCAGATATGCATCCGGGATTGTGATCGCGGATGACTCGGGGTTGGTGGTGCCTGCGCTAGGCGGCGCTCCGGGAGTGTTGTCGGCGCGGTATGCCGGACCGGATGCTTCGGACGCGGACCGCATCCGCAAATTGCTTCATGAGATGAGCGGTATGAAAGGCGACGATCGACGCGCGCGGTTTGTGTGCGTTTTGGCCATCGCCGAGTCCGGCAAAGTGTGCGGGTTATTTTCGGCCTGTGCGGAAGGAGAAATTCTTGAGGCGCCGAGAGGGGATCATGGATTTGGCTACGACCCCGTTTTCTACTTCCCTTCCCTGGGAAAGACGTACGCGGAAATCTCGCGCGAAGAAAAAAATCTGCACAGCCATCGCGGCAAGGCGTTTCGCAAGGCGCTGGAATTTCTCCTCACGCAACAGAGCCCATCTAAGGGAACCTAGCTGCGAGCTTGTGCTATATTGGCGCGGCCGTTCCCGATAAACGTCGCGATGAAAACCAAGACGATAAGAAACAAGAAGATTGTCTCGCCTGCCAGCAAGGCATCCAAATCCGGTTCCCGGGCAGGAACCGATCCGCGGCGCGTGCGTGCGATTCTGGCAAAGCTGGACGAAGCCTATCCCGACGTCAACTGCGCCCTCGAACACGAGAATCCATTTCAATTGCTGATATCCACGATTTTATCCGCGCAGTGTACCGACGTCCGCGTGAATCTGGTGACCAAGGCCTTGTACCAGCAATATCGAACGCCGGAGGATTTTGCATACGCGAATCCGTCTGAACTCGAGCAGGCGATCCGGCCCACAGGTTTTTTTCGCAGCAAGACGAAATCCATAATGGGCGCGAGCAAAATGATCGTCGAAGAATTCGGTGGTAATGTTCCCCGCACAATGGAGCAACTACTGACGCTGCCCGGCGTGGCACGGAAAACGGCAAACGTGGTTCTAGGAACGGCCTTTGGCATCGCTGTGGGAGTGGTGGTGGATACGCATGTCATTCGACTCTCGCAGCGCCTGGATCTTTCGCGCAATAGCGATCCGAAAAAAATCGAGCAGGACCTGATGAAAGCGATCCCCCCAGCGAAATGGGTTTTGTTTTCGCACCAACTGATATGGCATGGACGCAAAGTCTGCGCTGCGCGGAAACCGAAATGCGCGGAATGCAATCTTGAGCGTCTTTGTTACGCAAAAGACAAGACCATCTGAGAGCGTTTCATTTCGCGACACACGACGGCCACTCTTCTGGACCACGGGAACACCGTCGGATATAGTCGTTTCATGCAGCTTTTGTCCGGGACGGCAGCAGCCGCGCACATTTCAGGAATTCTCCATCCGCAATATCAAGTTCACGGATTTTCCGTTCAACTCACAGCGCGAAATATCTTCTCGGTGGACCCAACCGGACACGTTGACTTCGGCGGGGGCGAATACATCGCCGCAGGCCGCGTGAAAATTGCCCCGCAACCGCTGCGGCTCGAGGACAAGTATTTGTGGTGGGACTTGAGCCGCGGCAGCTACTTTGTCGAATGCAATGAAACTCTAAATCTCGCTGCGGATGAAATTGCCCTGATCGAACCTGAGGACCGATTGTTGCGTGCAGGCGCAAGTCATGTGCCGTTGACTTTGAGAGGACATGTGGAACCGGTGCAATTGTTATTGGAGGTCGGTGCGGCACGGGTTCTCGTGAAGGAAAATGCGCGCATTGCGCGCGTTCGACTGTTCCGCATCGAGACGACGGAGTCCGCTAAAGGCATTTCCCGCAAGAGCAGTTCCAAGAAATCTTCGCCCGCCAAGCGGAAAAAATAAATTCATTCTTATGGATGATTGTATGTCGGGCCTGTATTGGCCGGAGGAACATAGTCCTGCCCGTACTTGTTCTTGTGAACCAGGCTGAAATTCGGATTTTCGAGGATGCGAATCGTTTCGAGGGATCTTGACGCATCCGAAATGGTAACTTCGCGACTCAAAGCTTTCAGGTCGGCCGGCAAGCTGCGTTCGTACCACACATTCAACTGGTAGCGGCCGGCCGGGACATTCGATAAACTCACGCGGCCGGACCGGTCGGAAATTGCAAAGTAAGGCGTGTCCACGGTCACCACTGCCGCGCTCATTTCGGGATGAATGTTGCAAAACAGAAAACTCACTCCCGGCTTGTCAAAGTGTACGGTTTTGCTCGAGCCGGCCTCGTAAAAACCCAAGTCGAATCTTTTTCCATCGAAGAGCGAAAAAACGTTGTGAAGAAACGGGTCCTTGTTTGGGAATTGCACTTGCATACCAACCTGAACAACCGAAACGTGCGGAGCAAAGCTCTTATTGGTTTGCGCCACTTGAGGGGCAGGATGCGCAGGCGGCGCGATCGGGGCCGAACCCGTCGCGGCGTCAAGCGGAGTGAGCCAAATCACGGCATTAGACGCGTCCGTTTCACCATTCGCGGACACGGAAACCTTTCCCGTCTTTGGATTTACAATTTCCACCTTGATGGTGACGGGCAGAGGTGTCGATTGGGCGTGCAACGAGCAGGCGCACATGGCAATGAGGGCGATTCCAGCGAGTATTCGCATTTGCCGCGCCATTTTCATCGTTCCCATCAGAATATATACCCAATGCTCATATTAAAGTGATTCGCGCTGTTCGATCCGCTATCGAGCAGAGTTGTTTGCATGCGGCGGTATTCCAGCGAAAATAGAATATCCGAACGTAGCGTGTAGATGAAATTCGCGAGCGGACTCAGATTTCTGGTGTACGGCACGCCGTAGATGGAATTCGATTGATACTCTCGCAATTCGGACGCAAAGGGATTATCCAGACCGAGGGCGGCATTTATTTCCAGCTTTGTGGTCGGCTTGTATTTTAACTGCCCCCAACCTCCCATCGAATCCAGCCCTCTGAATATCGTCGTTGGAGCAATGAAGGAGCCGTTCAGCAGTACATCCTGGCCAATGCCGCCGCCAAGCCCCGCTAAGGCGCGACCTCGATAAAACGCCCCGGTAAACTCAAATAATTTACCGAGTGGGATCGTTGCGTCAATCATTGATGCCCATCCATCCACAATCCGGCTGAATCCCCAATCCTGACGGCCGTAGAAGCCTCCCCATCCGACGGAGAGATTCTGGCCAAATAAACGGCGGTTCAACGAAATTCGGGTCGCATAAGCGGGCTGACCCGACTCCTCTCCCCAGGATGGAAGACGATCGGTATTCGAACTGGGAGGGTCACCAGAGACGGAGTCGAGGATACCGGCTTGCAGCTCTATGTTCGAAGTGTCGGAAAGAGAAAATCGATGTTCAACGCGCACTTGCGGCGTCCATGCCCACAGGTTTCCCGAGTAGGAAAGGGCCGGAGCCGCCAGAGTTGCCAGCGAGGTGGGAGCGAGCGGCGAGAAAAACAAGCTGTCCTGGCCTGCAACGATGGAGGTATTGGCCCAATCCAGCCGCATGGTTCCGGTACGCAGGCGGACAATGCCCATCGTCGCACCGTTCCAAGTGTTGGCGAAGCCTCCGGCAAAATCAAAAGCCAGATTGGCGCTGGTCCGCGCGCCGAACAGATCCGGACCGAAAGCTTCAATTTTGATCTGCGATTGACGCAGCGATCCGCCGAACGATCCTGGTGAAACGAACAAAGGATCCTCTTGCGGGGGTTCGGCAGCCTGCGGGAAATCCTGGTTATCGACTAACCCGCGATTTTCATATAAGTTCAGCAGAACGATTCCAGAAAATCGCACGCGATATTTCGATCCGCTCTCAATCTTGGTCTGATTCTGCTCGTTGAGCCTGGAATCGGTGATTTCCTGATTCTCTTCCAGTTTGGCAAGCCGGTCCGCGACAGTCGCATCTTGCGGATCTGGCGAAGAAGATTGCGGAGCAGAGAAAATTCCGGTAGGCGTCGGATATTGAGTCGCGGATTGGCCTGAGACGGGAGTCCTCTGCCCCTTTGCCAGATCCAGTTCCCGGCGAAGCTCACGAGATTCTTCGCTGGTACGCTGCTGATCGGCGCGCAGCTCACCCAACTGTGAATTCAGCGCCTGCACCTGTGCTTGCAGATCGTGAATCAATTCTGAGAGGGCACGCACTTCCGCCGCCGTTTCCGAGGACGACGCGCTTACCGGCGTCACCTTGTACTCCTGTTGTGCGTGCACAATTGCCGAGCACATGCACACCGACCCCGTGGCCACGAAAAGCTTCGAAAGCATTTTCCAGTGGCGCTTCGGTTTCATACCAACCTCCTCGAACACGTTGGATCCAGTCCCGCCGAAAGGTCTATAGGTGTGAATTCCAAAACCTCTACGTAACGCGAGATTCCATCCGCTCATCAGATGGCGCTACCGAGCTCCGATTCAGAGCCTCGCGAACAAGTTCCACCAGGGAAGCCGGAGAAAATGGCTTTTGGAGAACAGGTGCATCCGGGAATTCCTTGCCCAGATCACCCCTCGAAAATTCTGAATATCCGGACATGAACGCAATGCGAATGTCAGGCCGGGTGGCCTTCAATTGGGCCGCCAACTCTCCTCCATTCAACTTCGGCATGACCATGTCGCTCAAGAGCAGGTGAATCCTGCCTGAGTACCGGCTGGCAATTTCGAGCGCATCATGACCGCCTTGCGCTTCCAACACCGTGTAGCCTTTGACCCGCAGGAACTGGCAGGCGAGTTCGCGGACACCCGCTTCATCCTCGACAACGAGGATCGTTTCAATGCCTTGTGGGACAGCAGACGGTTTTCCTTCCGACTCGGGCTTGGCCACGGTTCCTGCGGCTTGCGGGAGGTAAATTTCAAACGTGGCGCCATTCCTCGGCGAACTGATCAACCAGATAAACCCGCCGCTCTGCTTTACGACACCATACACCGTCGCTAGTCCCAACCCTGTACCCTTCCCGACTTCTTTGGTCGTAAAAAATGGCTCGAAAATGTGGGCTTTAGTCGCCTCGTCCATTCCGTGTCCCGAATCGGTGACGGAAAGCAAAACGTATGCACCCGGGATCATTGGCGGACGTTTTGCCGCTTCCTCACCATTCACCACAACATTTTTGGTTCTGACTTCAAGCTTGCCGCCGTTCGGCATGGCGTCGCGTGCGTTGACCGCAAGATTTAAAATAACCTGTTCGATTTGGCCGGGATCCGCTTTTACGGAGGCAAGATTGAGCTCCGGCGAAAACGAATATTCGATATGTTCGCCAATCAGCCTTGGTAGCATCTTGCTCATGTCTACGACGATTGCGTTCAAATCCAGAATGCGCGGCTGGAGCACCTGCATGCGGCTGAATGCCAGCAATTGACGCGTCATGGAGACTGCGCGACCGGCCGCTTTCTGAATCTGCTCCAGGCATTTCCGGTGGAAATCGTCAGCCCCTTCACGGTCGATCAATAGATCGCTATTGCCGCGAATCACCGTCAATAGATTATTGAAATCGTGCGCGACGCCGCCTGCCAGCCGCCCGACGGCTTCCATTTTGTGAGCCTGGCGAAGTCTTTCCTCGAGCTGATTGTGTTCCTTCTGCGTATTTTCCAAAGTGGCGCGCATGCGAAGAAACGCGTCCGTGACTTCCGTGACTTCATCGCTGCCGGTGCTTTCAATCGCGAAGTTGAAATCGCCGCGTTCCAGCGCGCGAACTCCGGAAACCAGGTTTTCCAACGGACGCGTGAACGTGTGGGAGATCAGGAAGACGAGTCCGCTTCCGGCCAGGACACTGAGCAGGCCCAACCCGATCAAAACGTGGTTTAGCCCACTTAGGAACGCCGTCGCCTGATCCAGCGATTTCAAAACAGTCAAGGACGCCGACTGGTCGCTCCCCGACGATAGACTTACAGTCGACGCAAGATATCGCTCGGAGCCAATCTGAATCTCTTGCGCGCCACCCAAGGGACCGATCGCACGTTCGCGCAACTGGCGAATCAAGTCTTTGTGCTGCGATGTGCTAAGCGTGCTGGCAACCGGGGTATCTGCAAATTTGAACGCCACTTCACCGGACGCGATCTTACTGAAATCTCTCGCGGCGCTCTCATCGACTTCGTGGCCCAGGGCCAACAAGCCGATCATGGTATTTTGGGAGGGCGCTCCGAAATAGATCGGCTGGATCCACACTTCATACAAATGGCGCCCATCGAACCACCAGTCGCGCGATTCTCCGTGATCCAACGACCGTCGCAACAACTCCTGAGCCCTGCCGAGTTCCAACCCCGCGTTCGCGGTGCGCAAGGCGGAAATATCGCCCGAGCGGTTGGCAAAGACCAGCAGTTCACTCCCACTCAATTTCCACAGATCCGCCGACGCATCCTGAATCGTTACGGGATCCTCAGTGGTCATCAGGGCGCGCACGTTTGGCAGATTTGCCAGCAGTTGCGCGGAGCGACTGAGGGAATCTTCGCGCTGTTTTTCGAAGCTCTGGTAAGTAATTACGGAATTGCGGAGTTCTTCACGGATATTTTCCCGAACCCGCTTGTCAACGCTGTAGCTGACGATTAAGAGCGTGGCTGCCGTCAATCCGGCCGATATCGCCAGAAGCGATAGAAGGAACTTCGTTCGCAAACGAAACTTTCCCACGCCGGAACACCGCCATTAAGAGATTTCGTCGGGCCGGGGCAGGAAAAGCCCTACTAATTCGAGAAGACAAACAAACCCACCCATCGCTAACTTAACATTGCCGTTATCGGAATTGGTCCGCTGTCTGGGGTCGTGTTGTCGAATCAAGCATGGAACTGTAGGAGTACCGGAAAGCAAAAAATCGAGGCTCAATTCAGCAAACGACCTGTAAGCGTGATGGTGGATTTCTAATGCCGGCCAGGGGGGCCAGACCTTTAATCCGCAAATACGCCACCAGGGTCCCGTATGTTTCGTTGTCGTGAGTATTATTGAAAAACAGCGTCCCAAGTTTGCTTCTATCGTTACCGACAGCTTCACCACCTGTGCCCCCGATTCGTCGGTCATGGAGCCATAAACCAGGTCACAATATTCAAATGAAATATTGAGCGCAGCGACAAGGTCTGCCTTGGAGGTCTTCCCTTTGGCGTTTCCGCTCTTCGATTCACCCTTCGCCACGGAGCAGTTGGCGATTTGCACGTCAGCTACATGGGCAACCAATTCCCCGAAATTGCGAACCAGTGGTGTAGTGCGAAATGAATAGTTCTCCGCAGGCATCATATCAATGGCGTAGCAACGTGAAAGTCTCCATAGGGTGACATTCTTATGGAGCTGAGACACACAGCTAATCACGGGTTGGCACGGCGATCGTTTCAGGACATAATCGAAGGCTCTAAAGTTTGACATGTCAAATACGCTGTAGTAGCCTCCGCCCAATACCGGATTGCTCAAGCTCAAGGAGGATGTGGATGGACCGCAAACGACGTGATTTTCTGTCTGCAACCGCGATGGCTGCCACGCTAAGCGCAGCCGGACCGCTCCTTGCGCAAAAGGTGCCCGGCATGCCGGAGGAAGAGGAGCCGCAGCAGTCGCCGGCTCCCGCAAAATCAGCGCCCGTTTACAATGCGCCCAACGAAATCAAGCGCCCCGAATTCTACAATCTTCGTGAACTCGAGGGGCTGGCCGAGAAAATCATCCCGGCCGGCGGATTCGGTTACATCGCCAGTGCCGCCGGGGACGAATGGACCAAGCGCGAAAACGAACTCGCCTACAAGCGCGTGACGGTCACTCCTCGCTACCTGAGCGGCTATGACGACGCCGATATGACGACGACGTTGCTGGGTGCGAAGCTGGCCATGCCCATCATCACCAGCGTCATGGGCAATCATGGGCTCGCGCACGTCACTGCCGAAGCCGGCACTGCGAAGGGTACCGATGCCGCAGGCACAATATTCACGTCTCCATCGGGGTCGAGCGTAGCGCTGGAAGAAATCGCAAAGGCCAGTCCGGGACCCAAGTGGTTTCAAATCTACCTGCCGGAAGATCGCGGCTGGGCCACGGAACTTTTGCAGCGCGCCAAGGCTGCTGGTTACCTCGCAGTTGTCCTCACCATCGATGGGGTCGTTTACAGCAACCGCGAAACCGATCGCCGCAATAAGTTCGTCTCCCCTCTCCGTCCCGGAAATAATCCCAAGGATAACAATACTGTGAACCGGCGCATGAAGCCGAACCTTGGCTGGGATGACGTCGCCTTCATTCAGAAAGTCACAGGGCTTCCCGTGGTTCTCAAAGGTGTCTTGGCCCCGGAGATGGCGGTCGAGGCGGTCGAACGCGGATGTGGCGCCGTCCAGGTTTCCAATCACGGCGGTCGCAACCTAGATGACGTGCCGGCATCTCTTACAGTCCTTCCGCGCATCGCCGATGCTGTTGGCGGGCGCATCCCAATTATCGTCGATGGCGGCATTCGCCGCGGACAGGACGTCTTCAAGGCGTTGGCGCTTGGCGCCAATGCAGTTGCCATCGGCCGGCCAGTCATGTACGGACTGGCACTGGGCGGCTGGATGGGCGTCCGAGCCGTTCACGAACACCTCCGGGAAGAACTCGAGATCACCATGCGGCTGGCAGGCGCAAGGACGATCCCTGAGATTACCCGCCGTTTCATCACTACTTGATCCAAACTTAAGTGGTTCAGCGAACGTGCGTTGGACTTGGCGCGCGTACCCAGCCTTGTATCGATGTTTCTTATAAATTCTATAACTTCAATTTCTGCAAGTACTTACAATCCAAACCTTCCTTCGGGATTGTGTCTAATCCGTATGCTGTAACTGATTCCCGAAAAAGGAAGAAATATCGCTCCCGAACCTTCCGCGCCCTCTCTAGACTGGGATTAGAAGGTTGTCCCGAATTGCCCTTATTTGGATTCCGATGGAGGTCCATGCATGCTCATTCCTCTTCGCCACGAAAACATGCAGGGTCGCCGATGGCCGGTCATCACGATAGGCATTATCGCCCTCAACGTGGTTGTATTCCTCGGCACCCACTGGACAATGCAGCAACAGGCTCCAGAGTTTAGTCAGGTAAGAGTACATCTCCTCCTCCTTTCGGCTTTGCACCCGGAACTGAAGGTCGATGGAAAAGCGGAAAAATTCGTGACCACCATCGAAACAACGAATCCTCGCCTGTGGAAAGAAGCCCAGAATCCGAATCGGGATGTGCAGGACGTCTGGGATGCGAAAATCCGCCTGCAGGATGATCCCGTTAAATTGCAGCAGGAAATGGATAGCTTATCGGCCCGCTTCGCGGAACTGGAATCCACTTCGCTCGTGAGCAAATACGCGTATATACCGGGACGTCCGACGGCGATGGGTTTGATTACCGCGAATTTTCTGCACGGCGGCTGGCTGCATTTGATCGGCAACATGTGGTTCCTATGGCTCGCAGGCGCCCTGCTCGAAGACACCTGGGGCAGACTGATTTATCCGGCTTTTTACATGATTGCAGGGATTCTCGCGTTGCAGGTGCATGCGATGGCCAATCCCGGTAGTCTGGTACCAACAATCGGAGCATCGGGAGCCATCGCTGGCCTCATGGGCGCGTTTTTGGTGCGATTCCCGACGACAAAGATCGAGATGGGCTGGCTGATGCTGTATCGTTTTTACAGATTCAAAATGGCCGCTTATTGGCTGCTTCCGCTCTGGCTCCTGACGGAAATTCTTTATGGGACTGTATCCGGTCAGGCGTCCGGTGTTGCGCACTGGGCCCACGTCGGCGGTTTTGTTTTCGGCGGATTGATCGCGTTGGGCGTCCGGAAATCAGGCCTGGAGCAAATGGCCGAGCAGGGGATTCAAGAAAAGATCGCCTGGGTCAGCCACCCCTTGCTCGCTGAAGCCAGTGAACAGGCGGAAAAGAATCAGTTGGACGCTGCCGAGTCCAGCCTGCGCAAACTGCTGCAGGAGAAACCGGATTCCATCGATGCATATCGAATGCTACAGAATATTTATTGGCGCAAGTCCGATGTTCCTGCGCAACGGGATGCGCTGGAAAAAATCATCGGTTTGGAATTGAAAGCGAATGATTCGGATGGGGCATGGCAAACCTTCCAGGACTTCCGCAGTTCCGGTGGTGAAAAACTCGCGGCGTCACTGTGGCTCGATCTTTGCCGTCAGATTGAAATCAAGCCGGATCAGGATCGCGCCGCCGAGGAGTACAAGCAACTGGCCAAAACCTACCCAGACGAGAAGCAGGGCTTGCTGGCGCAGATGGCTGCGGGACGCATATATCTGAAGAAACTGGGTCGACCTTCCGATGCTTTGAAATTCTATCAGGCAGCACAGGCCTCGCCCGTGCCCCATGCCGAATGGCAGGGCACAATTGAAAAGGGAATTGCGGAGGCGAACAAGGCACATAGCCAACTGACGATTCCAGTCGCGCCAACCATGTAAAGAGACCGCGTGCTTGCAGTCTCCATCCAAGACTACTGATTCGCTGGGGCAGACCCTGCGGGCGCCGCCTGGGTCTGGGGACCGAAATTCTTAACCAGGTATTTCACCAGAGTATCGACTTGATCCTGCGGAATGCGCGCACCACGATCCATCATCGTTTGCACGGTGTCTTGCCAGTCGTCCAGTGACTTGTGTGCGTGGGTCAAATTCGTCAGCCGGTGACAATCCTGGCAATATTCGGTGGCGATCGGTTTACCGTCTCCCTCAGGCAATTCCACTACCGGCTTTGCCGGCTGTGCCTGTGCCGTCATGGCGGGAGCGCTTGGCGAAGCAGTGGCAACAGGAGGGGCAGCGGGAGCTGGAGCAGCTGCAGGTTGAGAATCCTTCGCGGCCGAATCCGCATACTTGTCACCGAAATTTTTGGCCAGGTACTGAACGAGAGTATCCATCTGTTCCTGCGGAAGCCGGGCCCCGCGGTCCATCATTGTTTGCACAGTGTCTTTCCAGTCGTCCAGCGACTTGTGCGCTTTCGTGAGGTTCGTCAGCATGTGGCAATCCTGGCAGTATTCCACGGCGATTGCTTTTCCATCACCTTCGGGCATGACCACCGCAGGCTTTTTGGCTGGAGCAGCAGTCGTGTCACTCGAGCCCTGGCCTCTGCTTCCGGGCTGCGCAAAGGTCTTTGACGGTACTGCCGCGACACCAACGCATAGAATCAATGAAAGGAAAAGAATGGCGATTGGAAATCGAGAGGATTTATGGATTGCCTTGCGCATGATTCGGACTCCTTCAAGTTTTCTCATTCAGACGGACGATTCCCTCAGGATATCTCGAGCCGCCACGAGCCTAAATATATCAATTCTCAATTTTCGTATGGGGCCACCTAATAATCAAGTTGGAATTTCCCGGCGCCGCTGATCGACCGAATGCCCGTGCACGCTTCGTTGACATGCCCAATGCATGCGAATAACATTGCTGCAGGTCGATTCAACAAACACTATCCTGGGTGGTGAAAGATGAAAACGATACTCTCGGTCTTCGTACTTGCTGGCCTGTGCGCGCTTTCCACGCCGAGCTTTGCGCATCACGGCTACGCAGCCTACGATATGCTCACGACGAAGGTGGTCACCGGAACGATTACCACCTTCATCATGGCCAACCCGCATTCCCAGATCAATATGGATGTAAAAGACCCTGTCACGGGAGCCGTCGATCATTGGGTGGTCGAAGATGCGGCCACCGTGCGCGGTATGCGCGCGAGTGGTTTTACCGAGGATACATTGAAGGCCGGAGATGAAGTGACCGTGGACTATCATCCCGCAAAAGGTTCGGTGCACGCAGGGCTGCTGATCCACATCAAGTTGCCCGATGGCCGGGTGCTTCCGCGTGCCCAGCCGGCTGCCAACGAGCCCGCGAACTAAAGTGTCTTCAGCCTGTATGGGATTGGGTTTGAATCTGACTTAGGTTCCCATTTAATTCTACTTCGAATTGCAATTGCCACACACAGTAATCGAAAACCAAAGGCTGACAGCCGCCGCAGCCCCCGAAGGGCCAGCGGCGCCTCAGCCAATACCGACGTTTAGCTATGGGCGGAAATCCTGAGATACTCGGGTTCCCATGACTTATTTGCCGGGATTTCACTGGAAGGCTCGGCTCCTCGTCCAGGTGGTGATGCCAACGCGAACGTGTCCGGTCGTAAGATCACAGCCAAGACCATCGCGTGGGGAGACAAAGTTTGTCCCGCCACGAAAAATTCAAGCAAGCCCTTGAAATCGAGCCGAACTACACACTCGCGCGTCAAACTCTGGAAAATTTTCGCCGATTCGTGAATTGAATCTCTAACTGGGCTAGACGAAGATCGCTACAAAATTAAAACGGCCAGCAGTAAATACTGCTGGCCGTCGTGCTTTCTGATTCAAATCAACTTATCGTCGTCCGCCGCCGTGGCTGCCACCGCCCGCTCGGGACGCACCTCCGGAAAAGCTGCGGAACCCGCCTGCTTGGCTGCCGCCTCGGGAGCCACCTCCCGAGAAGCCACCACGGAATCCGTTAACAGCCGGTCCGCCGCGGAACCCCTGCCCTGCGAAGCCTCCGCGAGCGTAGCCTCCGCGGAATCCACCTCCGTAATAGCCGCGACCGTAGAAGCCGCCCCTAAATCCCGGCCCCCCATAATATCCACGGAACCACGGGCCAGCGCCTATGAATACACCACCAGCGAACCAGTTAGGACCGTAGTAGCCGTAAGGTGCGCAGGCGTACGGGGCATAATCGTAATATCCATACGCGCATGCGGGAGCTGGTCCATAGCCGTAACCAGGACCGGCACCGAAGCCAACCACAACTCGTTGGGCATTTGCGTATGATGCTGAAAATAATCCAATACCGAGAAGACCGAGAATCCTTAGGTACTTCATTTTGGACCCCCTTCCGAGAACCTTTAGCCTAGTCTCAAGCTACAGACGCCTCTAGTAATGCAATGGGTATGCCAAACTTTACCACGATTTCAAGAGGTCGTAAGTACATTCATTTCAGTAGATAGCTGTTTGAGCGGCGATTCTTTTGATTTTTTGGAATCATGATAAATGGTGATTTTGGAGCGGCATTGGTGGTTTTCAACCAGCCTGCAAAAATTGGTTTCACGTGAAACGACGCTCGCGCGGACACTGGCAGCGGGTGTACAGTATCCAGCGCATTTAGGGTGATCGCAAACCTATGAGCGCATTGAAAGATTCCCCCGTATCAAGTGCCGCAAAGCCCGCAGGTTTGCCTGCGCCACAGCAGACCGCTGCAATAGTTTGCGGGTGCATTGTCGCATTCGCTTATGCCGCCAACTACACCAATCATGCCCCGCTGGCTCCCGCCCTCATGCGTGAATTCGGGTTCAACCAAGCCCTCGCTGGATTTTTGACCACGGGCATCTTTGCCACTCATGCTGCCATGCAGATTCCGGGTGGGCACCTCGTTGACCGACTCGGGGCTAAACGTGTGCTTTTGTGCGCTCTTGCCTGGGTCGCGGTCGGCAACCTCGGGATGGCATTTGCGGGCGCTTACTGGCAGCTTCTGTTTTGCAAGATATTTACAGGCATCGGGACCGGAGTGTGCTTTGTTGGAGGTGCGCGTTACGTTCACGCAGCGGGAGCAGGGCCACGTCTAAATGTGGCGCAAGGATTTTTCGGCGGCTCGGTGCAGCTTGGCGCCGGGTTTGTGATTCTTGCTGTGCCAAGGCTATATCTAATGGCAGGATGGCGTGCGACGTTTCTAATATCCGCGGGAATGGCGATTATCGCCGCGATCATCTGGGTGACGGCAGCGCCAAATGTCTCATCGGGTGCTGCTCCGCCGGGACGGCTGACCGAAATGCTCCTGGCCCCTCAGCTCTGGCTTCTGGGAATTGTGCAAATGGCCACATTTGGCCTTTCCGTGGTGGTGGGTTCGTGGGTAGGCGTCATCCTGACGAAAGTAATGAAGGTTCCGGCGACACGGGCAGGACTTATCGGGTCGTTGGTGCTCCTATTGGGCATTGTTTCAAGACCCTTGGGAGGCATTCTGCGCCGACATCTGGGAATACGCCCGTTGATCGTCGGGAGTCTCCTGATGATCGCGCTGGGTTGTTTGGCGTTCGTGTCTTCCACGATTTCCTTGCCCATGGCATTGGCGGCGGTGGTGCTTATCGGAATCGGGGTCGGTCTTCCATATGCTGCGATGTTCTCGCGCGCGGGTGCACTGTTTCCCGGTCGGGCTGGAGCGGCCATGGGGCTGGTCAATATGCTGGGTATCGTTATGATCCTGGGCGGGGCCCCGCTGGTGGGACACCTGGCGGATTTGTCCGGGACATTCCGGACAAGCTTCGCCGTCCTTGGCGGATTTTCGCTAGCTGCCTGCGCAGCCGTTCCTCTGATTGACGGGCCTGAACCAACGACAGCAGATCATAATAAACAAGGATGATCCTCTCCCGGGAGAGGATCATCCTAAGACCACGTTGGGAGAGTCTAGTCTGCGCCTGCTTGCGCCTCCGATTTTCCGCGAGCCAGCTTCTGCGCCATAAAAAACAGCAGTTTGCGGTCGCTCTCATTGGTACGGCTCAGGAGTTGGCGGAATTTTTCAAGTAGTCGCGCTTCCTTGCCCGTGCTCCCCCATGCGATGTCTCCCGCGGACCTGCGTTTATAAATATTCGGTAGGGTGGGCGGCTCTTCGCCATCGTAGAAGAGTTGATAGAGAGGAACTTCGAGAGCGCGTGCAAACTTCTCAATCGTCTCAAAGGCTGGTACGGTATGGCCGTTTTCAACTCTCGAAACGTAGCACCGTAGCAAGCCGGTACGCTTTTCAATCTCTCCCTGCGAGAGATTTTTTTCTTCTCGAAGCGCTTTTAGCCGCTGGCCAATGATCATCTGTCTGTACGATCCTTTCGGGAGTGGGCTTTCAAGTTCGATATACTGATTCTATTCAATCTTCGGTATTGATCTTGGTACTCTTCCTAAGTTGATATTGTCGGCAAGTCAGTAGTAATAGGCTGTGTCCAGCATCACGTGGGCATGTGACGCGCGTCACATCCAATGGCGGTGGGATTCAGCGCAGTTCAGTGATTGCGGCGGAAGGGAGTCAATTTCCCCGAGGGCGAAGAAGGGCGAGTGGCCCGGTGCCGAGCGATGCGCGAGCGCGCAAATTCCGCCCAAGCTCCATTCGGTTCGTAACGCAGGTACAAAGAGAAGTGTCGGAATGAGCTGTCGATACTGCCACGCTTTTCATATGCCAGCGCAAGGTTTAAGTGAGCATCCGCGAGAGTTGGAGCGAGATCGATGGCCCGGTGCAGGTGCTCGATCGTTGCGCCAGAGTCACCCACCTGCTCAAAAACACAGCCCAGGTTGAATTCGGCGAGGGCATTCCGCGGATCAAGTTCCACGGCTTTGGCGAACTGGACCAGCGCGTCATCCATGCGTTTCAACTGATATAAGGCAGTGCCAAGATTGATCCGGGCTTCAACCCATTCCGGCGAAGCGTCCACGGCCCGTTGATAAGCTTCCGCGGCTTGTCCCAGAGATTCCGGTCTGGAATCGCATTCCATACCCAATTCAAACCATGCTTCAGCCGATCGGGAGGAGAGCGCATGAACTTTTTTCGCCAAAGCGGAGGTTTCAAAATTGAGTACGAATTGCCCGGTAAGAGGCTCATACGGCCGAGCCAAGGAAGTTGGCGCGTGGACCACAACCTGCTTCCCGTTGGTCGATATGCGCAATGACGATAGGGGAGTCTTTACTCCTCCCAATTCCGATTCCAGCGCCAGGATGGCTCGACGGATTTTTCTAGCGGGAACTCGATGCGCGGAGAGCCGTTTAATCGTCTCCAGCGCAACCAGGTCGGAAAAGCTGAAGAATCGTTCGCCCCATCGCGCTCGCGGAAGAACCAGACGCAGGCGAATCCAATACTCCAGATCGCGGCGGCTAATGCCGACCATGCGTTCGACTTCGCTCCGTGTGTAGCGATGGTCCAAGCCTGAACTCCGATTTAGGTTCCTAAGTATCCCGATTATCCTCCCAAAATCGAATGTTGGAACAAAAAAACATTGAACTAGCCACAAGGGAGGTTCTTATTGTAGGCGCGGTCGATCATATCTGGTTAAGTAGGGGCACAGCATTGCTGTGCCCCTACTTGGCAGCGGCGGTTCTATTTAACCGGGAGTTGCAAGGAAGGAACCCGCTGCTTGGGAAGCTGTATAGGGAGACCCGGCAGACTTGTTAGACTGAGTTTCGGTCGAACACCTTCTCAGCCATGCAACCCCACGCAGCCGAGCGGCGATACCTGGAGCGGCAGATTACTTATGCCCGCCCTATCTTCATGGTGCTTGCGCTGGTCGATTTGCTGGAACGGCCTCCCGCCGAACGCGGTTCGCATGCTGTTCTGTTTGTCACCGTTTATCTGGGAGTATCGCTGGTGCTGGCTCTGGTCCAAAGCCTCCCATGGACTAGAGCAGTAAGGATTCCTCTACCTCTGGATTTGGCTGCCCTCTCCGTATTCCTGCTCCTTACGCCGTCGGTAGTGGCTTTCTGGTTTGTTTTTCTATTTGTAGCCCTCACCGCGGGAATACGCTGGCGAATGCGAACCTCGATCATTCTGTCCGGCGTGGTCACCTTCGCGCTGCTAGTGCGAACCGCAATGCATGGGCCTCTCGCATGGGAAAAAATGCTTTCCTGGATTGCTCTTTCTGTCGGGACATTCGCGGCAGGGGCCGGCGTGGCATTCCTGGGCAACCGTCAACGGCGGCATGCCGCGCAGCAGGAGTTCCTCGCGCAGCTAACAGGATTGTTAAACGTGGATACCGGAATGGCGGAATCCTTGCGCTTAGTGCTTAACGAATTAGCGCACGCTTTCGATTGCGAGGAGGCGATTCTGGCATTCCGCGACTCCGAACTCGACCGGATTTTTGTCTGGAGGCTCCGCGTCGGGGACCAAACCCGCCTCTCCCCGGAAAATTTGCCAGTAACCAGAAGCGATGGTTTCCTGCTCGATCAGCCGGACGCCAGTGTATGTTGGAATCATATGGACGGGGCTGGCGACGGATTCGGTTGGAATCGCAAAGATGGCCGCCGCCTGAAGGACCTGCCCCGGTTACCAGGAATCATGCGGCAGGAATTGGGCTGGGATTCGGTCCTCGCGGTAACCCTTGACGTGGGGGGGCAGCCGGTGGGGCGATTCATACTTGGCAACGCCCGTCGGCATTTGCTGACACAGGATTTGCAGTGGCTGGAAAGCATTGTTCGGCATTTGGGTCCACCATTGCAGAACCTTTTCATTCTCCGCCATATCCGCGCGCGTGCCATCGAAGGGGAACGCAGCCGGATTTCCCGTGAAATTCACGACGGTATTCTCCAAACCCTGCTGAGTGTGGACATTCAGCTCGATGTGTTAAGACGCAAGGTTCCCTCCGCCCCGGAGCAGGCTGTGGAATCGCTGGCCTCATTGCAGCAGACGGTGCGCAGCGAAACTGAGGAACTTCGCCGAATGGTTACCGATATGCGTCCGCTCCGCGTGCAGAGCGCCGACCTGGTGGACCTGATGCGCGGATTCGCCGAGCGTTTTCGGAATGAGTCCAATATGGCTCTGGATTTGCTCATTGATTCCGCTGAACTTCAGCTCCCGGACCGCATTTGCCGTGATCTCTTTCAGCTATATAGAGAATCGTTACACAATGTGAAAAAGCATGCACATGCATCGCACGTTGTGGTTAAACTGTGGCAGAATGAAAGTCATGTTGTTCTCGTTGTGGACGATAATGGGCAAGGATTCAGTTTTGCAGGAAGATTTACAGGCGACGAATTGGACCGTTTGAGGCTTGGTCCCATTTCAATTAAGGAACGCGCGCGAAGCGTTGGTGGTCTACTGACAGTGGAATCGACTCCTGGACACGGCTCAAGGGTGATTGTAGAGGTCCCGCTCGGCTGATATGGCAAAAACTACCAAACCACAGATTCGTGTGCTGATGGCTGACGACCATGCCATTTTCCGTGAAGGTCTGCGCAAGCTGCTCGATGGTGACGATGAGATTACCATCGTCGGCGAGGCCTCCAACGGCAACGATTGCATCAAGATGCTGACCAAGCTCAAGCCGGATATTCTGTTGCTCGACCTGCGAATGCCCGATAAGGACGGCTTGGCCGTTCTGGAGGAAGTCAATTTCGACCAGCTCCCGACACGCGTTGTCGTTCTCACCGCCGCCGAGGATGACCGGGACGTGGTCCGTGCCATGAGGCTGGGCGCCCGCGGAGTAGTCCTAAAACAGTCCGCCACGGACCTGCTGGTGAGGAGCATTCATAAGGTCCACGGCGGTGAAATCTGGCTCGATAACCACATGACTGCGGAGGTCATGAAGGCCTTCTCGAAGTCCTCCGATGGCGGCCCGCGCCGTGAGAAGCCCCTGCTCAGCGACCGTGAAAAGGAGATCGTCCAGCTGGTCGCGCAGGGATTCCGCAACAAGGAAATCGGCGAAAAGCTCTTCATCAGCGAACAGACTGTGAAGAATCACCTCCACAATATCTTCGATAAGCTGGGTGTTTCCGACCGCCTTGAACTGGCCCTGTACGCCATTCACCATCGCCTGATCGATCAGTCGTAGTCCTCTTTCCTTCTTATTTCCTCGTTTTTTGAAGGGTTTTCGAGTATCTCCGCTTGTCCTCCTAGTACCCCCGTACCAAATTGAACAGGCAATAATCGGGACTACCGCGCTATTGAGACAAACAGCCCCCCACCGTATTCTCGTACGTATGAAACCAAGTTGTTTCACATTGGAGGGCGATACGGTGACAGCCGAAGAGCGACGCGCGGCACAGAGGTTCCAGATCAAGCTACCCATGATCGTTCGCTGGACAAGTGGGTCGGCCATTGGTGAGGCATCGACGGAGTCTCGTGACGTCAGTTCTCGCGGCGTTTACTTCTTCCTGCCCAAAGAGGTTACCAACGGCTCTCCCGTGGAAATCCTGCTGACGCTACCCCATGAAATTACCCTCGCGGGACCTGTGAAGGTCCGGTGCCTGGGCCGCATCAAGCGGGCCGAGGCCGACGAACCCGGCAAAATCGGGGTGGTAGCCCAGATCGAACGATACGAGTTTCTGCGCGGCGACGAACACGCTGCGTAGTAAAAGTCTTGCCCGCCACCTGCGGAGGCGGACAGGAAAGACCGGGCGCTCCGGCCCCTCAGCTGAGCGCCCGGTTAATTTTTTGGAGTGACTGGTGACTAGTGATTGGTGACTGGTGAAAATCAGGATTGGAAGTTTTATATTGCGAGAATGAGTCCGTTTTGAATTCCTAGCCCTGTTCTTACTTGAAATTCAGATAATGGGCCAGTTTCCGATAAGCCATGCCGATTCCCAGTCTCCGATAACGTTTCTCAGGACCTATCCGGTTTATGCAGGCAAAGGGCACCTATTGAGTCCAGCTCAGATTCTTATCAGCTAGCGCATCGACCGAGTCGCTGGGAAGGTCCACCCAGTCTAGAGTGGCCCATTGGCCAGTCAGTAGATCGAGAGTTTCAATTGCCACTGGGAGCGATTTCGGCGCTTGCAAAGAACTGGTTCCCAGAGTGATCGCAGCAATGGATTTTTCATCAGGTGCCCATTCCAATTCTGTTATCAGTCCTTGCAGAGGGAAAGTCCGTGAGGGCTTGTCCAAGGCGAGAATCTCTCCGCTACGAAGTTCGTAGACACGAAGTGTGCTTGAGCGCGGGTTTGCTCCTCCAGAAACTATGGCGAGATCTGCTCCCGATGGAGAAAGAACCATCGAGCCATAAATTATATTCGTTGCGGTGACTCCAAAGGTCTTGACCGCACTCTCGGGCAGGATCTCGATGGCGGCGCTTCGCCCCAGATCCTTGCGGTAAAAGCCCCCTAAACGCCATGCCTTGTCCTTTTCTGGGGTCAGGATCTCGAAATAGTAAACTCCATCGCTAGTCGGTGCCCACTCCGCAACAGATGGCTTCGTGGACACAACTTCGCTCTTACCCGTAGCTACGTCTATGACAACAGCATTCTCCCACGAGGCGAGGATCTTCCTCCCATCTGGCGACCAGCGGAAATTGTTTTGCGGAGTAAAATTAGATGGGAGATGGATCGTTTCTGCGGATATTGGGGCGTTTAACAGCGTCTTGCCTGTGGTGATGTCCAAAATCAAGAGAGAATTCCGATATGAGCCCGTTTCTTGAGGGGTCAGAAGGATCATTCCAATCTTCGTCGCGTCTGGAGACCAACTGACCCGACCGAGGATGCGTTGGCCGCTTTCCGCCCTGAATAAAGTCGTTACCTGTTTCTGGAGGTTCATTTTGTCAAGAATATCCCGGCCGACGGAATCCTTGCCAAGAAACGCACACAAGGTCCCATCAGGGGACCAAGACGGGGCCCAAATACCCGGGCCGAACACACCAAAGCGACGCAAGTCGGTGTAGTCGGCGGCAAAAACGATTTGCGGCTTGTCTCCCGCATTCAAAATTTCGAGGTGGAAGATGGGGCGTGACGTGGCAGTTGGATCAACTTGGCCCATCGGACGCGGACCATTGACTTGGGCTTGCAAAGTCCAGAATTGAGTGGTGATTGCAAACAATGTGGTTACGATTCTTGTCGGTCGGGCGTACACCATTGCATCCCTCCGATTACACTTGTACTGAAATCGGGTCACTGCTTGGAGGTAGCCTACTACACCCCCGTAGGGCGAGTTAGAACATTTTCTGCGATTGATCCTGTGAAGTCGGGATTATCGGAAGCTGGCCCACTACCCAAATCTGCCTACCAATGGCCCAAGATCAAGCATTTCACCAGGCACCAGTCACAAGTCACTGGTCACGCTACTCATAGCGCAATGCTTCAACTGGATCCAGCCGCGCCGCGCGTGACGCGGGATAAATTCCTGACGCCAGGCTGACCAGGACCGCGAATACGATCGCTCCCAGGACCAGCCACCACGGCACCGTCCAGATATTCGGTGAGTTCAGGCCTTGCCGCTTCAGGTAAATGGCGGTGCCGAACTGAATCACTCTGCCAATCGCCCAGCCGAGCGCCACGCCGAACACGCCTCCTGCGAAGCCCATCACTCCGGCTTCGGCGAAAAAAAGCTGCCGGACATCGCGATTTGCCGCGCCCAGCGCCTTCAATACGCCGATCTCGCGACGGCGTTCAAGAATCGCCATCACCAGAGTATTGACGATGCCCATCGACGCTACCGCCAGCGCCAGGCTTCCGAAGATTCCGAGGAACAGATCGAAGACGGCGAAGAATGTGCGTAGATTGCGCGTGACGTCGATCAACGAGAACGCGGCGAAGCCCATTTGTTTGACGCTGGTCTCGATCTGCGCGACTGCTGCGGGGCTTGCCGCGCGGATGTTTAGCGCTGAGTATCTTTGCCCCTCGCCCGACGACGTGCGCGCCACGTCCCGCAGGTCTGACCCTTGCACGACTTGCAGTTTTTCCGCCACGGACAGCGGCAGATACAATCCGCCCGAATTGAAGCCGATCTGGCCGCCGCCGGAATCCGACGCGGGAGTTACGCCGACGACAAGGAATTTTTTCTCGCTCGGCACAATCGAAAATCCCATGGCCTCTTCATCCGGGCCCACGGCCTGATTCGGCGCATCCGAGGCCGATTGCTGCGAAGGAGGAGGAAGCGCCTGCCGCTGCGCGAATCGCAGCACAATTTCCTGGCCGACCAGGGAAGCCGGCGCTTGTCCTTCCGGCAGAAGGCGCTTTGCCAGATCGCCCTGCACGATGGCCTCTTCCGCATCGGCAGTGGTAAAGAAATGTCCGATCAGCCCGTCGAGGGTTCCGCTGGATTGCGAGGATTGCGCCATGCCCGAGACGAGCACGAGTTGGCTGTTCGGTTCGCGACGCGCCTCTGCGGTGAACCGCACTTCTGGATTCACTTCCAGCACGTTGGGGAGCGCCGCGATTTCCCTGCGCGTCGCTTCATCGAGCGCGCGCGGCGGCTGAAGATCGGACGCATCGCGCGGCAAGCGGCCTCCGCCGCCGGGCTGGCCGAAGGGAACGCCCTGCCGTTGCCTCACCGAAACTGTATCGAATAATCCTGCGTGCGCCACGGAGCGATCGACAAGCTGTTGCAGCCCGACGCCAAGCGAGAGCAGCGCCACCAGCGAGGCAACTCCAACGGCGATGCCGAGCGTCGTCAGTGAATTTCGCAAAATGGCTTCACGCAGATTTCTCGCAGCCAGTTCGGTCAGGTCCCGGACTTTCATCGCAAGCGCTCCTCGCGCGAGAGTTGCCCATCGGAGAGCGTGACGATCCGGTCGGCGTAGCGCTCGGCCAACCCGCGCTCGTGCGTCACCATGACGATGGTCCGCCCCGGGCCCGAAGGGGGCCGGTGAATCTCCGCGATCAGGTTCATGATTCCTTCGCCGGTCTTGCTGTCGAGATTCCCGGTAGGCTCATCCGCCAGCAGAATCATGGGTTGGTTGACCAGCGCGCGGGCAATCACGGCGCGTTGCTGCTCGCCACCGGATAGCTCGGTGGGACGATGCTTCACGCGCGCTCCAAGACCGACGCGTTCAAGCGCCTCGCGCACGCGATTTGGGCGTTCCCCGCGCGGGACTTCCGCCAGGCGCAAGGGCAGTTCAACATTTTCCTCGAGCGTCATACGTGGCAATAGCTGAAAGGATTGGAAAACGATGCCGATTGTCTTGTTGCGATGCCTCGCCAGTTCTTCGCTGGACATCGTAGCCAGATCGTGCCCCTGCGCAAAAATCGCGCCTGAGGATGGACGGTCCAGCCCCGCGATCAAATTCAGCAGCGTGGATTTGCCCGATCCGCTCGCGCCCAGCAGCGCCAGGAACTCTCCTTGGCGGACGTTCAGCGAAATTTCGTCCACCGCGCGGATCAGCGCTTCGCCCATCTTGTAATGGCGCGAAACGCGGTCGGCGCGGATCGCAAGACCGTTCGAACTCCCCGGATTTTCGGGCGCATTCATACTATGAAGCGTAACACGCAAAGGATTCCTGTGGAATTTTGAAGACTTACATTAGGGATAAAGGGCCATCCCGAATTTTAGGATTTAGGCCGTGGGTGCCCCATCCTTGCGGTTTTTGCAAGGGTGGGAGTTTTAGTTTGGTGGTAATTCCGAGTCGCGCGTAATCTAAACCCACACCCTTTGAAAATCACAAAGGGTGGGGCACCCGCGGAACCTTTTCCCCCTTAAATATTTCCCTGCGACAAAATATGCTGCACTCGGCAGGAGATGCTTCTCGTAAACTGGACTGCATCCGACAGTGAATCTATACTCCTTGCGTGAGTTCCCCTTCCGTTAAACCTGAGTTCGACCTCCTTCCCCCGCTGCGCCGCTATTGGGGATATGACGCATTTCGTCCGTTGCAGGAGCGCATTGTGCGAAGCCTGCTCGGGGGGCGCGATACATGCGTCGTGATGCCGACTGGCGGAGGGAAATCGCTGTGCTATCAGTTGCCGGCGGCGATGATGGACCGGCAAACCGTCATCGTGGTTTCGCCATTGATTGCGCTGATGCAGGATCAGGTGGCGCAGCTCACACAGATGGGCATCCCTTCTGCGCTGCTCAACAGCTCTCTTTCGGCCGGTGAGCAGTCGCAGGTGATACGAAAAGCCCGCGCGGGCGAATACCGTCTGCTGTATCTTTCGCCGGAGCGGCTGGCGCGCGAGGACACTATCGACTGGCTGAACGGGATTCCAATTTCTTTGTTCGCCATTGACGAGGCGCATTGCATTTCTGAGTGGGGGCACGAGTTCCGTCCGGAATACCGGCAGTTGAGCCGACTGCGGGCGCATTTTCCGGATCGTCCCATCGCGGCGTTTACGGCCAGCGCCACGCAACGTGTGCGGCATGACATTATTCATCAACTGAAACTACGCGAGCCGCACAAATATATTGCGAGCTTTCACCGTCCCAATTTGCGTTATGTCGTGAGGCAATGCGACGGGCGCTCGCAGCCTGAACTTCTCGTCAATGCCCTGCGCAGCTATCCGGACGGAAACATCATTGTGTATGCGCCTACGATTGCAAAGGTCGAAGAGACTGCGGATTTTTTGCAGGGACAGGGAATTCCGGCAATTGCCTACCACGGCCAGATGGAGCAGGACGAGCGGCGGCGCAATCAGGAGAGATGGATGTCCGACGAGGTGCGGGTGCTGGTCGGCACGATTGCGTTCGGACTGGGCATTAACAAAGCCGCTGTGCGCGCTGTCATTCATCTGTCTTTGCCAAAATCCATCGAGCAGTATTACCAGGAAGCAGGTCGCAGCGGGCGCGACGGCCTGCCGGCCGATTGCGTTCTGCTGTGGCAAAAGCGCGACTCGGGGTTGCACGCGTACTTCATCGGCCAGATTAACGATTCGGCGGAGAGGGAACGCGCCTGGCAGCGTTATCACGAAATTCGCGGCTTCGTCGAATCGACAGATTGCCGCCACCTGCAAATTTGCGAACATTTTGGCGAGACTCCGAAATGGAAAACATGCAACGCGTGCGACGTTTGCGGGTCGGAGCCGGAGTGGCTTTCGGTGCAGGAAGAAGCTCCGGCGAAGAAATCCAAATCGCGCAAAGGGGAGCCGCAGCGGCAGCAGATCAATACTTCAACTCGCCTGCCAGTCATCGTGCAGCAGGATCAATCGCGCCGTTCAGGGGAGGGCGTTGCTTCGGACATCAACCCCGACCTGCGCGAATATCTTCGCGAGTGGCGTAGGGAGCTGGCGAAGCAGCAGAACACTCCCGCGTTCGTTGTCATGCATGACACGACGCTCGATGAGATTTGCCGTAGGCGTCCCCGTTCGGTCGCCGAGCTACTTCACATTTCCGGCATCGGGGAACGCAAGGCCGAGCTCTATGGCGCACAAGTCCTCGCCGCGCTAAAGCAATTCGAAAAAGGCGCGCGGGCTGCAGCCGCTTCCGAGAAAAAACAGAATCCGGTGGCGGAGACGATGCGATTTCTCGCCGAAGGCCGTACGCTCGATGAGATCGCCTCAATTCGTGGCCGCCAGCGATCCACGATCGTCAGCATGGTTTCGGACCTGGTGGAGCGCGGAGAACTGGAGTTCCAACCCGATTGGGTTCCTCTAGACAAGCAGGAAAAGATCGAAAGAGCCTGTGCGGAACTGGGACTTGAAAAGCTCAGCCCGCTCAAGCAAGCGCTTCCGCCCGACTACACGTATGAAGATATCCGGTTAGTGGTTGCACGTTTGCGTCGCCAAAGCGAATCTACCTGAGTCGATCCAGTAGGACAGGTTTCAACCTGTCCGGTTTTAGTTGATTTCCTGAGATCGCAAAACCAAAGGTGGACAGGTTGAAACCTGTCCTACTGATTGGCTCGCGGAATCCTAAGCTCTCGTTATAAGTCCAGCTCCGAGTGATATTCCACCCGCGTTGTCGTACAATCGCTGCCAAAAGGGTACCCATGAGTTGCTTTTGAGCGTAGTGCCCCGGCGACTTTATCTCGCGCGCATTCGAAGGGAGAAACGAAATGCCAAAAATATCTCTACGATGGCCGATGTTCCTAATCGTGAGCGCTCTGGTGATTGTTGCGGCGATGGTGCGAACCCAAGCGCGTCCACGGTCTGCCGCATCGCCCCAGGCGGGTGAGCCCACTCCGGCGGGTGCCGGAGAAATCAGCGGCGTGGTGACCAGTGCCAAGGGTCCCGAAGCGGGTGTGTGGGTCGTCGCGGAAACAAAAGACCTGGGAACGAAGTTCGTAAAGATAGTCGTCACCGACGAGCAGGGACGGTACATGCTCCCCGATCTGCCGAAGGCCAATTACAAGGTGTGGGTGCGCGGGTATGGGCTGGTGGATTCGCAGCCCGTCGATGCGATGTCGGGTAAGACCCTCCCATTGACCGCCATGGTCGCTCCCGATGCGCGGGCTGCGGCGCAATATTATCCTGCCGACTATTGGTACTCGCTGATGCAGTTGCCGCCCAAGAGTGCGTTTCCAATGACGATCGGTTCGTCTTCCAATAGCGAAGCCGGGCCAGCGCGCAAGCCGGAGACCGTGAGCGAAGAGGCCTGGATTTACAGCCTGAAACGAGGTTGCGCGGCTTGCCATCAGCTCGGCAATAAATTCACGCGCGAAGTTCCGGCGGCGCTCGGGCATTTCGATTCCGGCGCGGACGCCTGGGCGCGGCGCATTCAGTCCGGGCAAATCGGATTCTCGATGGTTGGCGGCGTGTCGCGGCTGGGATACGACAACGCCATCGCGATGTTCGGCGATTGGACCGATCGCGTTGCTGCCGGCGAATTGCCGCCTGTGCCTCCTCGACCGGAAGGAGTGGAACGCAACGTTGTCGTGACGCTGTGGGATGTCGGCACGCCCAAGTCATTCGTCCACGATGCAATCAGCGTGAGCAAGCACAACCCCACCTCCAATCCCTATGGTCCTGTGTATGCGACGGAGTGGTCCTCCGGCATGCTTGAGGGGATCGATCCGGTGGAGAATACCAAATTCGCCATCCAGGTTCCGATCCCGGAGGTTGCCGCGGAGTTCCGGCGCACACACCCACAGCAGTTTCTAAAGCCATCTCCAGTTTGGGGCCGCGAGGTTGTGTTCGACGATACGCTCGAAGAAGAAGCCGGACAGCGCGACAGCAAGGGCCGCGTGTGGTTCATCATGGAAGATCACAGGGAAGATGTCCCGGCGTTTTGCAATGGGAAATCGGACAATCTATTTGGCAAAACCTATTCACTGGGACCCAACGGAAGGCAAATCGAGGTTTACGATCCGAAAACCGCAAAGTTCGAAACCATCGACACCTGCTTCGGCGGTTCGCACGCGATCATGGATAACGACAAGGACGAAACCCTGTACGTCACTGGTGGCGACAACGGCGGGCCGTATTCGCGCTTCGGAATCGGCTGGGTGAAGACGCGCGTCTGGGACCAGACGCACGACGCGGAAAAGTCGCAAGGCTGGTGCGCGGCCATCATCGATTACAACGGCGACGGCAAGACCGGCCCGTTTACGCAGCCGAACCAGCCTCTGGACCCCAAGCTCGACCGCAGGGTTCCCGGCGGCGGCTACGGCATCAGCGTCAATCCAGTGGACCACAGCGTGTGGTATGCAGCGCAGGACCCGGTTCCTGGACGCATCGTTCGAATCACGCTGGGTTCGAATCCTCCCGCGACTTGCCTGACCGAAGCCTACGAGCCCCCTTTCAAGAATCCCAAGGCTCCCGGAATGGAGTCCTATTCTCCGGAGGGGATTGACGTCGATACTAATGGAGTAGTGTGGTCGGGACTTGCAGGCACGAACGAAATTGCTAGCTTCGACCGCCGGAAGTGCAAAGTGTTCAAAGGGCCTGAGGCCATTGGCCAGCAATGCCCCGAAGGCTGGACGATTTATCCAGTGCCGGGACCGAAGTTCAAGGGAAGCAATGTCCCCGCCGATTTCTTTTATTACAGCTGGGTGGACCGCTTCAATACGTTCGGGTTTGGGAACAACGTTTCAGTTGTGACGGGGACAAACTCGGATTCGCTAATTGCGTTCGATCCTGCGACCAAGAAGCTTCTCACTTTGCGGGTGCCGTATCCGCTCGGATTCTACACACGATATGTGGATGGCCGAATTGATGATCCCAAGGCCGGCTGGAAGGGACGCGGATTGTGGTCGTCCGACGATACTCGAGTCAGTTCACACAACGAGGGCGGCAAAGGCGCGACCAGTTATATCGCGCACTTTCAGCTACGTCCTAATCCTCTGGCGAAGTAGCTGGGGAGAACAGCTCTTAACACAGCGCGGCGGAGCCGCAGCCAAGCGTCAGATACGCTTGGGAAACCGGTCATTATCTTTGGGCCCGGCATTGTGTCGCACCTACGGTGCTTGAAGCTAGTTTTCTCCGTCTTCCCAGCCCTGTCGGGCTGGGCTACGATATGCCGCGCCTACTGCGCTTTCGACGTGGGATCCGGGGATGATCGCTCCAAGGTCCGCGGAGGCATATCTTACGTTCGGGTTGGTCATCGATTGTTTTGGGCCCAGCGCCGGAGGCGCGGCACAACGTAGCCCAGGGCGTTAGTCCTGGGTCCGGGGTGGAAAAATAACGAGCACCGTAGGTGCGGCACAAGGTTCCAACAGTACCGGCGGAGATGGACTTATGTCCGAGTTGGCAGGCGAAGGCAAATGACGGACCTTTGAGCAACCTGAAGATTTCGTCGAGCGCCACGAAAAAGCACTGCAGTAGTATGGAAAGCACAGAGGGCCACAGAGAAATGCTTGAGCAGAGCGTACGGGCGACATTTTCACGGAGTTTAATTGTTTTCGTGTTAAGCGGCTTGACCATCATGGCTGCATTCATCGGGATGGAAGCCCGGTTGCGCGCCGGGTCCACCGCGCAAGGTATGGCCGGCGGGGCGGGCGAAATTGGCGGCGTGGTGACCAGTGCCAAAGGCCCCGAAGCGGGCGTGTGGGTCATCGCGGAGACTGGCGATTTTCCGGTCAAATTTCGCAAGATTGTGGTCACCGACGATCTTGGACGCTATCTCATCCCCGAATTGCCGAGCGCGAATTACAAAGTCTGGGTGCGAGGCTACGGCCTAGTGGACAGTAAACCGGTAGAGACCAAGCCGGGGAGAACAATAGCTTTAACCGCAGTCATCGCCCCCAACGCCCGCGCCGCAGCGCAATATTATCCTGCCAACTATTGGTATTCACTGTTGCGCGTGCCGCCCAAAGAAGCTTTTCCGATGACGGTTACTGTTCCGGCCCCTGTCGGCGGCGGCTCTGCCGTCGGCCCGCAAGTGATTGACTCGCAGGATACCTGGATCGATGACCTGAAGGGCTGCGTGATTTGCCATCAAATGGGCGACAAGGCGACGCGCGAAATTCCACCTGGCCTCGGCGCGTTCGATTCCACTGCAGAAGCCTGGGACCAGGTCCTCAAGATCGGCGGCAACGCCGGCGGCGCGAATCTTGTGAATCAAATGGGCCACCAGCAGATGGTCGGGTTCTACGCCGACTGGACCGATCGTATTAACAAGGGCGAAGTGCCGCCCGCACCTCCGCGGCCCATGGGAATTGAACGCAATGTGGTGCTTTCGATTTGGGATGCGGGTTCGCCCACGACGTTCATGCACGATGTGATCAGCACTGACAAGCGCGATCCCAAATTGAACGCCAACGGCGCCATCTACGGCATTGACTATCACAACGGCACGGTTGTCATCATGGACCCGGTAAAGAACACGAATGAAATCATTCCTCTCCCAACGCTGGACGACAAAAAGAACATGCGTGCAAATGAGATCGGCCGCGTCGAACCGCCCAACGCGGTCAAGTCGCCGTACTGGACTCCGCAGGAATTCGATCCGATAGACGATCCAACCAACCCGAATTCGCTGACGATGGATGAACTCGGGCGCGTCTGGATGACTTCGAACGTGCGTGCGTCGGAAAATCCGGATGTGTGTAAGGAGGGGTCGGACAATAAATTCGCACAGGCATATCCCATTCCCCGCACCGACCGGCACTTGTCCATGTACGATCCGAAAACGAAGACGTTCAAGCTGGCCGGAACTTGCTTCCGCGCACACCACGTGAATTTCGGATACGACAAAGACCGAACTCTCTATTCCGACGGCGGTTCACCGAACGGCACGTACGGGGTCATCGGCTGGCTCAATACGAAAATGTTCGAAAAGACCGGTGACGCCATGGCCTCGCAGGGCTGGTGTTCCCCGTACATCGACATGAACGGCGATGGAAAGTTCGATCCGAAGGTCGATCAGCGGGTTTCCGGTAATCCCTATAGCGTTCAACCGAGCCCATCTGACGGCAGTGTCTGGGTTGCGTATGCGAGCTACCCCGGAAAGATCGTTCGAATGGAACGCGGCGACAATCCCCCTGCGACTTGCAAATTCGAAGTGTACGAGCCTCCATACGACAATCCCGCGAGACCCGGTGTAAGGGCTTACAGGCCGCGTGGCATCGACGTTGATCAGAACGGGATTGTGTGGACCGCGCTCGCCGGCAGCAGCCAGTTCGCCAGCTTTGACCGCACCAAGTGCAAGGTCCGCACAGGCCCGACGGCCACCGGACAGCATTGCCCTGAGGGCTGGACGCTTTATCCGATTCCCGGCCCAAATTTCAAAGGGGCAACCGTGCAGACGTCCGCGGAGTGGGCCTATTACAACTGGGTGGATAAATTCAACACCTTCGGCATGGGCTACAACATTCCCATAGCGAATGGCACCAATTCCGATTCGCTGCTGGTGCTCGATCCCAAGTCCGGAAAATGGACGACGCTGCGCGTGCCCTATCCCTTGTCTTTTTATCAACGCGGTCTCGATGGGCGCATCGACAACCCAAACACGGGATGGAAAGGGCGCGGCCTGTGGGCTGACAACGGCACGAGAACGCCTTGGCATCAGGAAGGTGGGAAGGGCGAATTAAGCACGATCGTCAAGTTTCAAATGCGGCCCGATCCGCTGGCGAAGTAAGGCTCGGACGCTAAACGAGACCTCATCGGTGAAGCATCCGACTGGATAGCGGACTTCTCCGCAGTGCTCTCTTTTTTTCATGGCTATTTGGCTGAAATAGCGGTAATTGAATCTCGCTATCGGGCCACCACTCGCGCGCCCTGCGCGAGGCCGGAATCCAAATTCGCAGAGCCATCGATCCGTTTCGGAGAAATGTCGTACCGCTCCTGAATCACCGCGATCAGCGAATCGGTGAGGTCTTGAACGTGACCGATGCGATGCCGCTGCTCCAGCTTGCGAATATCCGATGCGAGGAAGTGATCGCGGAAGACATCGCCAATCCATAGTGAGAAATCTCCCCGAAGAGCGTGCCCGCTTATGACCGATGGCGTGAAACTCGCAAGTCCGGAGACAAATTCATTCAGCGTACGAGCGGTTTTTCCGATAGCTTTGCCCTTTTCGGTGAAAACGAATCCCTGCTCTTTCATCAGTTGGACATCGAGATACTTGGCTTTGTGGCGGACGTGTGAGGTCAGGCGTGGATATAGCTTGAATTTCACGGATTTGCCCGCTGCTTCCTCAATCCCCGGCATGAGCACGGCCTCATCCAAATTGAGGGAGGCAAGAATGGACTCGTTGCAGGAAGTATCGCTTTTCGCTCCGGCTATTTCCATCAACGCCTGAAGTTCCCTGGGTTCGGTTGTGCGCTTGACGATCACACTTTCAATCGCTTTGCGAAGATGGGCACTCAAATCCGACATGCGATAGGTAACGAGCGTGTAGGCTCCGAGAGTGAGATCCAACAATTCTTCCGCATTCGGCTCATGGAGGAAATAGTGCGCTTCGTCAATCACGATCCGGTGCGGCAAGCCGGTTTTTCGCCGAATCGCAGCCAGCATCGGGAGCAGCGATTTCATATAGTCCATTTTTTCCTGGTACGGCGCATGGGACAGATCGATGACGACACTCATATCCGGGTGCCGCAGCACACGCGCCAGATCGGGAAGCTCCGGCGGAGGATCTTCTCCCCCAAATACAACCACTCCGGGCAAGGTTTCCAACGTGCGGTAGTCGCCCTCCGGATCGATCATGCACACCGAGTAGCCTTGAAGAATCAGCTGTTCGCAAGCTAATCCCGTGACCCACGATTTGCCCGACCGGGGATCTCCGACAATCAGGGCGTTGCGGCCACGAATGGCTAGTGCCAACTCACGGCCGTCCTCCCGTGTTCCCATCGACAGGCATCGCCGCCCGATTCGTTCTGGCGATAGCCTCATTTCCTGAGTCGTTCGCCGGATGTAACCAGCCACGGCAGTGGGACCATCGCCCCGCAGAACTTCGCCGGCAATTTGCTGGAGGACAGGACTTCCCCAGCTGACGGCTACGCCTAATTCACATGAGGTCAGTAGGTCGTGGTCATTTTCGGCGTCTCCGATTCCTATCGCGTTGTGAGGGGAGAGCCGAAGTGTGGCTAAGGCGTCACGCAAGCCCACGCCTTTGCTCACCGCTTGAGGAAGCACCATCAGGCGACCTCGGTTGAACATCAATACCAAAGGCAATTCAAGGTCGCGGATGATTTGCAGCACCTGGGGCGCCGCTCCCGCATCGAACTCCACTACGGATTGACCCGCTTTAAATTCGAGTTTCCGAGCGCTGAGTTCCTGAAGAAACCGTGGATAGACTGGCGCACCCAGCAGTCTCGTATGGCCGTTTAGTAACCAAAGGACCGCACCGTTTTCCGCGACCACCGCATCGACAAAATGGAGGTCGCCAGCGACCCGTTCCAGCTCGGAAAGGATACGCCCCGTTACGATTACAACATAAATTCCCCGCGCTCTCGCCTCGCCAATCGCAGTCCTGACTTGGAAATCCAAAACTCCGTCGCGAGCAATTGTTCCGTCGTAATCGAGCGCCAGCACGCCGAATTTCATAAGCGTCTTCTTATCCTAAAATAGGTTATGACAGTCTCGGGGAAACCTCTGTGCAGGGAGTCACTCAAAGATGTGACAGGTATCACATCAAAATATTGAAATCGGAGCACACTCGGGGCGTAAGGCGGCAGTAAGAAACGCAGGGAACATACTGGATGCTACCCGAGGAGCGAGCTATGAAAGTTCCGCTGCAAATTACCTTTCGAAACATGAAGTCGGACGAGATGTTGGAGGAGTGGATCCGCGCGGAAGCTGAAAAACTCGAGACTTTTTATCATTCGATTATTGCGTGCCGTGTCGCGGTTGAAATTCCTCATCGGCATCACAGGAAAGGGAAACAGTGCCACGTCCGCATCGATCTGACGTTGCCCGGCAAGGAAGTTGTGATTAAGCGGGAGCCGGCGGCGGGCAGCCGATCCAGAAAGACCAAGGCTGAATTGGCAGGAAAAGTTAAAAAGAGCGAACCGCACCACGATTTGCGATTGGTGCTGCACGATGCGTTCAAGGCTGCCGGACGGCGCGTTCAGGATTTTGCCCGGCTGCAGCGAGGAAACCTGAAGAACCACCAGTCGGCGATGGCGGCGGCAGGTTGAAAATTCCCGCCGCCATTTAGAGAGGTGTGGCGCTGAGATGAGACATGGTCGGGGCGCGCGGATTTGAACCGCGGGCCTCCTGCGCCCAAGGCAGTTGCAAAAAATCTATCTTGTTGGTCCGTCTAGCTTTGTTCTACGTCATGGTACACGGTTTTGGACCTAATTTGGCAGTTGTTGGACCCAAGTTGGACCCAAGTTTTCCTTTGGGATCAGGCAGACGGTAGGCAGGCGCGAACTACGCTTGCCCGTACCTAGCGGTGCGCTCCAGCTCCTCTCTCAGTTGCATGTCATCCGCGTCCGCTTTTTCGCCGATTGTGAGTTACGATTAGCCCGTACGAGTAACCAATCAAGCTCTTTGTTGTCGGGCCGCCCGATCCCGACTTTATCAGGAGAACCTGAGGCGTGCGCACTCACACTGAATTCTTCAAGTTTACGAAGTTTGCCCGGGCAACTGGTGGGTCCGTCGCCGCGCGGGTCGCGATGGTTTGTAACGACCTTGCAATCGCCAACTCATCGATGGGCCGATACAAAGCCGTGAAGTCAAGGGCGTTGAACCATGTGCTCCAAGGAGCACAAATGTATTTCGTGCGCGTCAGCTGTGGTCACCTAAACGAAGGGGTTCAGATTATCGGCGAAGTTAGGAATCATCCCAGCTTGTGGAGCTTGGTCAATCGATGTAGCTTGGAGGCTCAGTCTGCTTTCACCGATCTCTGTGCATGCCTTCCCAAAGGGAGCGAGCGCAAACAATTTGAACGTTGCGTAGGTTGGATTCGAAATCGCGTTGCATTCCACTACGGCGCAAATGACGTCGATTGGGCTCTGGAGGACCGCGCTAACAAATCGAATCCCGGAACATGCTCGATAACCTTGGGCGAAGATATTCATTCCAGCAGATTTGAGTTTGCCGATGCCATCCTTGATACGATTGTGTGCAGAAGACTATGGCAAATCCCGATCAAAGCCGACAGTCGAGCGGAGGCAGATCGTATTTCGGATTGGTGTTTCCGAAAGTCGCTTCAGTTCCTCATCTTCGGAGAAGATTTTGTTCGGCGCTTTCTCAAAAGCTACGCAGCATAGGCGAAAAAAATATGGCCGAACTGAATCGAAGATTGGAGACATGGGCGGCAAGGGTGACGAAGCGCTAAGATTGTATTTCGCAGTGACGATGCCCGTCGGTCTGGTCCACGCAATTTGACCTGGTTTTTGGCCTCCTGATATTATCTGCTTTCACTGGCTAACAAAACTAAAAGGCTATATAGTTTCGTTAGAGGATTCCTAACGAAACGATGGTTTTGTGATGCCAACGCCAACCAAACCGAACAGCCGCCTTGGGACTTATGTCCTCAAGACCTTCAAGGATGAGTCCTTTCGGGCCTATGTGCCGCCGCCGTTGCCGCCGGACCCGCCGCTGGCCATCCAGCGGCTTTTGCCCCTTCTTGAGCAGGCAAATCAGGCGCTCGGACGCCTGGACGGACTCGCGTCCATTCTGCCCGACCCCTCGCTATTCATTTACCTGTACGTTCGTAAGGAAGCGGTGCTCTCTTCGCAGATCGAGGGAACTCAGTCGTCGTTTTCTGACCTGATGTTGTTTGAAAGCGCCGAAGTCCCTGGCGTCCCGCTGGAGGACGTTCAGGACGTTTCAAATTATGTGGCAGCGATGAATCATGGTCTTCGCCGACTGCGAGAAGATTTCCCGCTGTCTCTCCGTCTGATAAGGGAAATTCACAAGATTCTGTTGTCCAAAGGGCGCGGCAGCCAGAAACGTCCCGGCGAATTCCGTGAGACCCAAAATTGGATTGGAGGCACACGGCCCGGAAACGCAGCGTTTGTTCCACCGCCGCCCGAGAAATTGATGGAATGCATGGCCGCACTCGAAAAGTTCCTTCATCGCGAGCACGAAGACCTACCGATTCTGGTAAAGACGGCCTTGGTACACGTTCAATTCGAGACCATTCACCCCTTTTTGGACGGAAATGGAAGACTGGGGCGATTGCTGATCACGTTTCTGCTGTGCGTCTCTGGTGCAATCCATGAGCCCATTCTTTACCTCAGTCTTTATTTCAAAATGAACCGGCAGAAATATTATGAATTGCTTGACCGCGTTCGCTCAGACGGAGATTGGGAGACTTGGCTTGAATTCTTTCTAACAGGGGTGAAGGAGACCGCTCAACAGGCAGCCGATACATCTAGGGAGATACTCACGCTCATCGAAAAAGACCGCAGGAAGATTGAGGAGCTTGGCCGCCCTGCTGGATCGGTTCTGCGCGTTCACCTACACCTTCAACGCAAGCCGATCATCACAATCCCCGCAACGGCGGAACAACTCTCTCTCTCTGCGCCTACTGTGGCGAAGGCTTTGCGGCACATGGTGAAGCTCGGCATTGTTCGCGAGACGACCGGCAAACAGCGCCATCGCCTTTTCACGTATCATCGCTACTTGGATATCCTCAACCAGGGAACGGAACTGCCGAAAGCGAGCCGTTGAGGACGGGGATAGGGATGCAAAAAAGAGACCACCTTCTCGCAGTGTTATGAGCTGAAGATGGTGGCTCGCTTTCTTAAGACCATTTCCGCAGTCTGAGGAAAGGCGACAACTAGACAGCTCAATCCGTTAGGTTGGCAGGCAGGCGCGGGCGCGGCTTCGCCCCAAGCGCCAGGCGGAGGTATACGGCGGGTACGCGCCGTTAGAATTGCATATAGCTCACAATAGCCTGGAGTACAATGCGCAGCGGTTCCCGTAGCCTAGCCAGCACAAGAATTCAAATGACCGACAAACCCGTGCAAGTAAGAAAACCCGAAGAAGAGGAACTTAGCAGGAAGAAAGCCGAGTTGTCCGAGTTAGAATTCACGCTGGCGGACAGAGAGCTTTTCCTGACGGCCTTGCGCACGGAACTCTCCGCCTTCGAGCGAGCGTACATAAGAACAGTTGGAAAACGCTATGCCGAACTCGACGAAGTTGAGGCCAAAATTGCGGAGCATTTTGCGCGCAAGCAACCAGAAAACGTGCGCTCACGGAATGCGGCAACCCAAGCGCGTTCGCAAGCTCAGGCATCGCGAGCCGTTTTTGATGAAAGTTTGGCGGCCAAGACGGTAGGCTCCAAATCGTCGCAATCTCAGACTCTCAAAAGCTTGTACCGTGAGGTGGCTAAACGAATCCATCCGGACTTGGCAAACGACAGCACCGATCGCTTACAAAGAGAACGGTTGATGGCGGCGGCGAACCGAGCATACGAAGAGGGTGATGAAGCTCGACTTCGGGCTATCCTTGAAGAGTACGAAGCAAGCCCCGATTCCGTTAAGGGTGATGGGCCAGGGGCAGAGCTGGTTCGGGTCATTCGCAAGATCGCTCAGGCCGAGAGGCGGCTCGTAGAAATCGACGTGGAAATCGAAAAGCTTGAGAAATCCGAGCGATTTGAGCTAAAGGCAAAGGTGGACGAGGCTGCGACTGAAAGCCGAGATCTGTTGCAGGAGATGGCCGAGGCTTTGGATGCACAGATTGCTGTCTCGCGAGAGCGACTCCAAAGCCTTTCCGAAAGGTAGGACTATTCGTGGCAGACGAAAGCCCGAAGGACAAACTAGGAGGAATCGTACCTAGCGGCTCCGGGGCTATCGCAAAGAGTTCTGCGTCTCTCATGGGGCGTGGCCTTCGTAGTCTGTCTGGATGGGATGCAGCAAGAGTCATCGAAATCGGCAAAAAATTGACTTCCCACCAAGATCCGGAACTGATATTACGAACCATTAAGGAGAAAGTGGAAGAGTTCTTGAATCCTCCCATTTGGTCCCTGCTGTTGGTGGATGGGTTCCATGACATTGAGCGGCCACATGAGGACGCGGAGCTCTATTATGCTATAGCCTGCGGAACGACCATTCCGGAGGGCCATCGAATCAAAATAGGCGATGGCTTCATTGGTCACATAGCAAAGAGCAATAGTTCCGTGGTGATTACGGATGTCCAGACGAACGCGGCTATCTTGGCGCAGGTGCAGGAGCCGCAGGAAAAACGAGCAGAATCTATCGTCGCAGTCCCTCTCCGTTTTGAGGGCGAGTACATCGGTGTCATCGAGCTGATTGACTGCGTTGGCCTTGGAGGGTTTTCGCAAGCTGACCTTTCGCTTCTCGAAGCTCTGGCTGATTTTGTTGCCATCGCACTCTGGAACGCAGCCTACCTTGGTTGGGCTGATATTCTTATCAGCACCGACGAACAGACTGGGCTTTACAACGCCCGATACCTAGACAACTGGTTAGATTCCGAGCGAAGGGGATACGAGGCGAGCCTAGAGGCAAACAAGCGGGACGACGACTTTATCTACATCTACACATTTTCATTGGTATGTGTTGTTTCTGATGAATTGAAAAATCTGGCCGCGTCTTTAAGTTATGCCCAGTACATTCAGTTGCTCGGTGCGGTTGGCCGTGGGATAAAAGATTCTTGCCCGAACTACAATCCTCATGGGGTAGCCGTGAGCGAACCCTACACCCTGAAAGACTGCCACACCGCGAATGAGACCCTCGCATTTTACTGCGGAGAGGGAAAGTTCTATCTCACTCTCTCGGAGCATTCCAAAGAGCAGGCATCTGTTATTGCATCCATCATCCATAAATTCTTTCGGGACACCGTTTGGCTACAGGATCAAGGTTTGAATGTGCGGCTCACCGCGAGCATAGGCGTGGCCACTTGTCCTGAGGATGGCCGGACAGAGGCAGAGCTACTTCATAGCGCCGAAGAAGCCATGAACCTCGTAAGGAAATCCACGGGGGATGGGGTCGCTGCCACGAAGATTGGGATTCTCCCACCTCTGTGAGGACAGTCGAAAACAGTCGATCTAAATAAGCTAACGTCATGCCAGACTCGAAAACGGATGCCCTCGATGAATTAACGGCTGTCGCCCCCAGTGGCGGGCTGATCTTCCACTATACATCTCAGCAGGGACTTCTCGGAATCATCAAGGACAAGGCTCTATGGCTAAGCAGCATCCGCCACTTGAGCGATGCAAAGGAGTTTGGTTACGCAGTTGAACTCGCTCGTTCAAAGCTTAATCACAGATTGCAAGCGGAACGCGGCCCCTGGAATGGCTATTATGGCAAAGTTCTCGAAAGGCTTGATGCAATTGATGCAATTCAAGATTTGGTCTTGTTTGTCGGGTCGTTCTCCGAAACCGCGGACCTATTGAGTCAGTGGCGGGCATACGCACCAAGCGGAGGTGGTTTTAGCATTGGGTTTGAACACGAGTATCTTAAGACCATGGCCAACAAGCAGGGACTTCGCATCATGAAGTGCATTTATGATCTCCGAGAACACGAAGCCATTTTGGAGAATCTAATCAATCGAGCGGGAACGCTGGTCAAGAACGGTGAATGCGAACAAGCTGTTGCGGGCTTCTTTGTCGGCTTGCTCCGGGTTGCACCTGCTTTGAAGGATGCTTCCTTTTATGAGGAACGAGAATGGCGAGTGGTTAGCGACGTTCTAAATCCATCGGATGCGAAGCCGAAGTTCAGAGTGGGAAAATCAATGCTGATCCCCTATCAGGAATTCAAGCTGGCAGCGGGCGGCCAAAAAATGTCCGTATCGAGGATTATTGTCGGCCCTACCCCACATATGAGCCTTTCAATTTCCTCACTTGCTTATCTTCTCTCAACGTCAACAAATGTAGATCAAACTTATTCTATTGAACATTCGCGTGTCCCGTACAGAAGTTGGTAGGACTATGGGACGGTTCGCGCAAGGTTCCAGAACACATTAGCTAAAAGTCCTGGCGAAATGCGCCCGCAAAAACGGCTAGAGAAGGACACCTAGCAATCAACGATTTTAGTGGCGGGAAAGTACAGATTTGCGCTGATATTCCTCGGGCAAAATCCAATCCAGAAGGCCGGAGCAAGCAGTCTTGCCGCCAGCTGTGGCGCACCCAGCGTCACGTTGATTTTCTTCGGGGCACCACGGTCAAGTCTTTATCATCGGCGTCCTCGGCACTATCACGGGTGTTATTACGGTCTTGCAGCAGAAGAAGTGATACGCTTGCGAAAAGGGGTCGCCTCGCGCAAGGAGCAATGAATGAACCTCAAATTAGTACTGAAATATATTGCGGTTCTGGTATTGGGCAGCATCGCATGGGTCGCTCTAGGATTAGGGCACTCGCCGTTTGACTTTTTGGGGATGGTGGCTGGTTGTGTATGCCTGCTATTTTGCTTAGATTGCATCGAAACAGCTACCGGAATACCCATCAACACCTATAGATTCCTGATTGTCGTGTTTGTAGTCGATGTGATCTTGGTTCACCTTCACGCAACGGAAACTGCAAGTGTTCCCATCGCGCTGATAATAGCTTGGAAGTTTGAGGGCTTGATGCTCAAGTACAGCGCAGCGAAGGAGATCAGAAAGTTGACCGGGCTTGGGGCGGACGAAGTTGTCAGACTTTCGCCAGATGAATTTAGCGAGAGGATGAAAGAGAGAAGGGGCGAAGAAGGATCGCTCAAGAAGTAAGCGATTCGGGCGCGGGAATTGAGGTCGGCTGGCAAGAAGGCAGTCAAGACCGGGAATCTGATGGCGGCAGGCAGGAAAGCCCCGAAAACGAAAAAGCGGGGAGCGCCTGCCAAGAAAGAAGTCGCCACGAAGAAACCACGGGCTGCCGCCGCAGATGCACCCCCCGCCGCGCTGCGTTCCACGCCACTGCTTCACCAGTCGGCAGGAGGTAGGCGTCGATCGCTGTCTACCGAGAGAACCATGGAAGTGCCTCCGTTAAAGCCTCCAGGAGATGTGCCTTAGCTCCAATCACCGCCCGGTAAAACGATAGTTGCCTTCAGGCGGTCTTCCGGGAAGTCTTTTAGGTTGAGAGTAACGATGAAGTCAGCTTTGCCTTGTTCAGCGCAGAGGCAGAACGGATCATCCTTGGGATCGGGGGAGATCTCGACGGAAGGACGGACCTTGACCTCTTCGGCACGCTCTCTAATCAGGTTGACGACTTTCCCGATCAAGTTGGGACGGACGCGGAGGCGCTTTAGGACTTCCTTGTATTCTTCCAAAATGTCTTCCGTTATGAGCCAGACGAAATTATTCTTCTCTGCCCACCTGTGGAGTACATCGGCACTCGGATTCCTACCGGAAACGAACGGCTCTCTGAAGCCCGATATGCCAGCCACAAGCACGCTCGTGTCAACAACACCCCGTGGTTTACGTTTTTCAGCTTTCGGCGGCAACGGTGATCTCCGGAACTCGCTTTTCTTTACGATAGGTGCGGACTGTGCGCAAGATTTCCTCTTCGGAAACCTCTCCGATATCCTTCGCCGCCTCAGTCAGCGATTCCAGAAATTCCTTTTTCCAGCCCCGGCGTTTTCTCCCACGCGGCATGTCCTTGTAGAGATCGGCTCTGCCCATTCTTTCCTCAATCTGTTCCCCAAAGGTTCGAAAGGGCACTCCCAGCTTGATAGGTTGTTCCTCCTCCCCAAGCCTGCAACTGAAAATGATGTACTTCGGATTTTCTGATTTGAGCTTCTCTTCACACGAGCTGAATACCTCCATCAACTTGGAAAGTACACTCGTCCGCGTGCCCAAGGACTCTTTCAGGTAAGACGCAACCTTGGCTACCAAAAGGGCGTTCGTGTCGAAGAAGTACGTTCCCTCTGACCGTCTCGGTTTCACGACGCCGAATTGGACAAGGTTCTGCAATTCCTTGGGCTGTATCTGTAGGACCGCACTTGCCTGCTTTAGCTTTAGTCCCTGCCTTGGCATAACCCCTCCAATTAACATCTAAATATTAGGCCTTAATTAGAAGCCTGTCAAGAATCAGCAAGGGTTTGTGTGTAATCCCAGTCAGCAACAAAAGCCGCCCTAGACTTTGCTGACCACGCGGAAAACCGTGTGGAAATCGGTTTTCCTCACGGTTTTCCTTACGGTTTTCCGGTCACGAAGCTCCTAATTCACACTGAAAGCATGAGATGTGCGGACCAAAGACGCAAATCCAAACGCGGGCGAGTACGGCAAAAGGGCGGGAGCGACCCCCTCTTTTCGTTCGGCCTGCGGCCCGAAAAGCAACAGGGGTCGCTCCCGCCCTTTCTTACGTTGTAATGCTCTTTGTATTCGCCCGGATTGGGTGAGCACTGCTGCCAGCAACTACAAGCCCCTATTCAACCGACCAGCCCACCGATCCCCAAAGAATATTTTTCAAATCAGGCGGGCATTTTTTCTTTCTAGGATTTTCCCGGCGTCTTGCCCATTAGTAGAGATAGAGGGTCTTTTCCCCAGGGAGACCAACACCACTTTCCACAAATTCTAGCGGAGAAATTGAAAAGCGGACGCCTTTCCTTCGAGTCGAGGAGAGGCACGAATAAGGCCAAATCCAACTTTTCAAGACAAAGAAAAGTGAATTTTCCTCCTCACATTTCCCCCTTTTTTTGCCTCTTTATAGATAGGGAGACTCTCGCCGTTTTTTGAATTTTCCCGGTGAGGTTTGGCGGATTTTCCCCCTCTATATAGTAGGAGAGCTTCGTCGATGAGTGGTTCGGCAGATTTGGCAGGGATGCTTGATGTCAGGAGTCGTCGGGCTTTTCTTGACCGTGAAATTGCGCGCCGAAATCTAACACTGGAAATGGAATTTGAATTTGCTCTCAAGTTCTCCCATTCAGAAATAAGCGCAGTTCACGGCCAATTTTTAGGCATGGCGTTCGGGCGCATTTTTTCTCTACCATTTCTCGACTCTTCTTCTGTGGCCGCGTTTCGTGGCTCCAATTCTGACGGCAGAAATGGAGTGTGTTTTGCGACCTCGTGGCACGCACGCGAAATCATCGCGCCAGCAGCACCCCATTTTCATGCAGCTTTTCTAAGTATACGCCGGGATTATCCTTCTGAGGGTGAACGGTGCATGAAACACACAGTTCACCCCATCCGTCACCCTTCAGTTCACCCTCGGATTTTCGGAAGAGTCCGAAGCAGAAGAAGTTGTGCAGGTCGCGACGATCAAATTGGACACGGACAAAACATCGGATTGGGCTGGAGCGACCCCCCTTTTGTGCACGTATCCGTGCCCAAAGTAATTCGTGGGGTCGCTCCAGCCCAACTGCGCGGTGACCGCGCAGAGTATTTTGTCCGCGCAGCATTTCGCAGTAGGAGGCCACAGTGATGAACAACGGAGATGAAAATCACACGGAGCTTTTGACCGTGCATGAGATCGCCAGGCTTCTGAAGGTGCCGGTTTCTTGGGTGTACGGGCACACCAGAAAACGCTCGATAGATCGCCTTCCGGGATATCGACTCGGAAAGTACTGGCGTTTCCGCGCGGACGAAGTAATGGCCTGGGTGCAGCGCCACGGAAGAGATCGCGAAGCAGCCTGATATGGATGATCATTCAGAGTCGTTCCCACTTCCCAGATTTCTCGGAGTTGCCTGTATGTCTGATCAATCGTCTGTGCTTGCAATCCTGCACCGCCCAGCGAGCATCCTTCTGCCACTTTGGTTCACCGTCTATCGTGAATCCCTGTTTTTCGCACTCAGACGGGAATTTTGCCTGGAGATATTTGTAGAGGTCAGAAAGGTGAAAAACGTGTCCTCTAGAGAGTCCTTCGATCCATTCGTTAGCGTAGCGGCGAACTTCTGTTCGATCAGGCATGAAGGGAGCTTAGACGCACAAATCCGTTCGTGCAAATCGAATCGATTCTCCAGGGGTTGTTCGTACAGAGGTGATTAACCATGGCTAGCGCCTTGATCTGGACTCTTATTGTTCTTGATGAAGTTACAGCGGTAACACAAGGGGCGGATGTTACTGATATCGTCCGAGCCGCCGCGCGAAAGCGGAACGATGTGGTCTTTTGTCCACACATAGCGGTATCGGCGGTCGGGACGCTTGGGGATTTCTTCCCAATTTCGCCCGCAACCGGGGCAACTTCCATGTGCACGAAGTGTCATCTTCCATTGTGACTGCGTATGAGAGCCCCCGTTCACGACCTTCCGCGCACTGTAGTCTCGCGCTCGATCGCGGCGACACGGTTTGCAGTATGAACGAACCATGCCAGTGGAAGATGAGGTCCACTGACCGAATTCAGTTGATCCGCACTTTGTGCAAGGTTTTGAGGATTGGGCCATTGAGTTGCGACGTCTCTTTACAGCGTCAGACGAATCCGGTTACGCCGAAGTCATAAGGTAGAACACTTCCTAGCTATAAGAAAGCTTGACATGCGGACTACACTGAAAAGCGACGAAGAACAAGCTGGGCGGGCCATCGAGATCCCAAAGAGGGGAGAAACGATGGCTCGAAGAGGTTTCCAGCAAGGATCGCTTTTTCAGCGCGGCACTCGGAGAAAGCTTTGGGTGGCGCGCTGGTGGGAGGACGTAATTCAATCAGACGGCACGCTCGGCAGACTGAGGCGATCCGAAGTGATCGGGACCGTCGCTGAATTTCCGACGCGCCGCCTTGCGATGCAAGTGTTGTCTCAGAGGCTAGGGTCCATCAATAGCGGCATGGCAAGACCGCAGTCCGTCCGTACCTTTGGCAATTTCGTCAAGGACGATTGGACGCCTGTGGTTTTGCCCACACTCAAATACGCAACCCAGAAGCACTATCGGTACATGCTCGACGTGCATCTCATTCCGACTTTCGGCCAGAGACAGCTTCGGGAACTTACGCGAGAAGAGTTGCAGAGCTTCCTCAGCCGAAAACTCAGCAACGGGTTATCGTGGGAAACCGTTCACCACTTCAAATGTGGTATGAGCAAGATTCTCGGAGCAGCAGAGGAATGGGGCTATGTTACCGAGAACGTAGCTCAGAAAACGAAACTCCCGCGACGGCAGCATGGGCCAGAGCGAGTAGTCCTCACTCCGCTCCAGCTCCGAGACCTCGCTGCCAATCTGAATGAGCCGGCACGCTCGGTCGCATTGCTGTTGATGCTAACTGGATTGCGAGTTGGTGAGTTGCTAGCGCTTCGTTGGGGATGTATTGACCTGAAGGCTCGTTTACTCCGCGTTTGCGAAACGGTGTATGACGGGCACTTCGACAAACCCAAAACGAGACGCAGTGCGCGAACCATTCCCATTGGGACGGAGACGGCAGAAATATTAGCTGGCATCTGTCCTGCCACTGTTGAGGCAAATGACCTGATATTCGCTACACGCGAGGGGTTGCCGCTACACCGCTGGAATCTCTTGCGCAAGCACCTGAAGCCTGTCGCAAAGAAATTAGGGCTTCCTGGTGTCACGTGGCATCTTCTGAGGCATAGCCACGCAACGATGCTCGACGGTGTGGGTACTCCAATAGGAACGATGCAATCTCTGTTGGGACATGCCACGCCGGAAATCACGCGCGAGATTTATTTGCACGCGATCCCGGAAGAGCAGCGTCGCGCTGTGGAAAGCGTCGAGCGGCTTGTATTTGGACCCAAATGGACCCAAGTTCAGGCTCCGACGCAGACCACGTCAGGCAGAGTAAATTGAAAACAAAGAAGTAATTGGTCGGGGCGCGCGGATTTGAACCGCGGGCCTCCTGCGCCCAAGGCAGGCGCGCTACCAGGCTGCGCTACGCCCCGACTGAACTGAAGTTTTTATTCTAGCCTACTTTGTAACCTTCTGACCACCGCGCCAACTTTGACATTTTCGGTCACAAAGCCTGAAACTGTGATGTAAAATCACCCACTCGCCATGGTACAAGAACTCGATCAGGTTGTCAGCATTCCCGGCCAAAGGAGAAACACAATGAGTCGTCTCTGTTTGCTGCTGATCGTTGCCATGTTAGCCCTGTTTACAGGAAGTTTGGTCGCAGCGGCCCAGTCCAATCCGATTACTTTGGATTCCAAAACGGATTACGTGAGCGTCAAGAAAGTTATTTTAATTTCCGCGGACATGATGCCTGCAGAAAACTACTCATTTCGCACCACGCCGCAGGTTCGCACTTTCGGGGAACTAGTCGCCCACGTCGCTGACGCGCAAATCGCTATCTGCTCCGTGGCGAAGGGCGAATCTAAGAGCGGCAACGCGAAAGGGAAGACCTCCAAAGCCGACCTGGTTGCCGCGCTCAAAACTTCCTTCGATTATTGCGACCCGGTCTATGATTCGATGACTGACGCATCGGGTGCGCAGATGGTGAAGCTGTTCGGTAACGATAGAACCAAACTTGGCGTGCTGTTTTTTAACAATACTCACGACAACGAAACGTATGGAACCATGGTGGCTTATTTGCGGATTAGAGGTCTTGTCCCTCCCGGCCGTCACTAGAAACTCACGATCGCCACAACGCGACAACGAAATCTATTGCGGGGAAACCGTAGGAAAACCACGTTGCGTGGCATTCAGAAAGCTGGCAACGGTTTGACGGGAAACGCGGTTGACGAGCGGATTGATGAACCAGCCTAATACTGGCGGTACGTCGCGGCTCAGAACAATGCTATCCAGTTCCACGTAAACCCCGCCGTCTCTTTCCTCCAGCCGCCAGTCGTAGTTGAGCCGCCAGACGTAGCCGTTGCCTCGTCCCTCAGGGATTTCCGTACTATCGGGCAGGTCCGCGTGTTCGAGTTCTACGAGCCGGACCGAGGCGGCGCGGCTGATTGCGTGTGTGGCATCGATCCGGATATTTTGCACGTCGAATTCGGCATTGAACGCAATGTGCACCGGATTGTCTTTGTAAAATTGGAAAGAGATCTTGCACGCGTTATCCGTATGTTCGAGGAGCTTTGAGCGCCGGATTTCGGGCTTGTACGAATTCCAGTAGTGCTCATAGTCAAATATCAAGGACTGAGCCCGCTCCAGGGAAATGCCGGGCAGGAACGCAATGCCACTCCAGTGATGAATCTGGCCACCGGGAATCTGAATGGGCCGACCGTCTACTTCGGTCCTCAACTGGCGGATTTCCATCTGTCCTTGTTTGAGGCGGGCCAGGAGTTGTCCCCGGCCGGGTTCGAGCAGCGCGTCCATCCAAAAAAAGGGACCGCCACGCCGGGTTTCAGCCTCGAATTGTGCATCGGCGACGCGAACGTAGCGCTCGAAGGCTTCGATCGTCCCTCGTTTCAGCTCCGCAGCGTAGCAGCAAATGGCAAAAGTGGATTGCAGAAAAATAAAGAACAAGCCTGCGGCAATGAAGCGTCGGTAATTCACACGTTTTATTATCCTAACTTAAATGGAAGAAGTGCGTTCGAGTGGTTTTGCTATTTGAACACCTGGGACAACCGTCCGGTAATCTGCATTAGGGCCAATTCGGCTTGTTGGTGGGCAAAATCAAAATCCAAGAATGCCAGCCATTTTTCCCCTTCATCCAAACGTGCCTGCTCGAGATCCTTCAAAGTGGCTTGGCCCTGATCGAATCGCGACTGGATCAGCGCAAGACTCTCCTGCGCAAGTTTGAGTTCCAGCCGGGCGACTTTGAGCGCGGCATCCTGGTCTGCGACCTTGAGCGCGCCTTGCTTTGCCTCGACCTCAGCGTCGTCATGCAGCTTGCCCAGCGTCAAGTCCGTTTCTGCTAACTGGCTCCTGGCGAGCGCAACGCTCGATGAAGTCTTGGAACTGAACAATGGAATTCGAATCAAGACTCCGATCCCGAAGTTGTTTTGCTGAAAGGAAGAGTAGTACTGCTGATAGTTGTTAAATTTGGCGAACAGATTGTACTGGCCGACCAGATCCACCGTCGGCCAGTAGCCTCCGCGCGCGCTCTTCAGAACGTCCTGGCGCGCGTTCCGTTCGAATTTCATTTCTTTAATAAGCTGGTTATTATCAACCGCATTCTGAACGCGATCCTGCGCCGGCTGTTCGATTTCCGGCAAACCGTCTGTCGAGATCGCCTCGAATTTTTCCGGTGCCAGCCCGGTCAAATTGTGAAGCTCATCCGTGAGAATCTGAATCCGGCCGGTCAATAGCACGATGTGCTGTTCAATTCTGGCCGCGGCGAGTTCGCTACGTGTGACTTCGATGGGAAGTTCCATGCCGGTGGAGGCGCGTTCCCGCATATAGGTAACGATTTTCTGGGCGCTAGCGGTTTCATTTCGAAGCAGTTCCACCGAATGGCGTGCCTTCGCTAATTCCAGATATGTTGTCGCCGTGCTGACGATGACGGTGTCGCGCGCCCGCGCGATGTCGATTTCCATGCCTTTGGCGCGTTCCTGCCGGGCGCGGTATTGACCCCATAGGGACGCGTCAAAAGCTACCTGCGTATAGGTGACCTGAATCAGGGACGGCGGTTGGGCGCTGAGCGCTACTGGAAAGCCGGTGCTGTAGGCCAGGTTCGAACCCGCATCGACTTCGGGAAGGAAGGGGGACCGGGCAACGCGCGCTTCGTTCTGGGCCATAGTGTAGCGAATTCGCGCCAATGCGAGGTCCCGGCTGTTCGCTTCGGCCAGCGACACCGCCTGTGCCAACGAAAGCTCCGGAGAGCCTTGCGCGCGGCTGGGGATTGCGCAACAGGATAAGGCTACTGCCAGAAAGATCGCAGTGAAACTGGCTCTTGCGAAATTCATTCGAATACACGTCCGTTCGTCAAAAAACTAGATGCGAGGTTCGGATACAGAGGTTGCAGCGCTTTTGTAGGACAAGCGCCGGGAGGCGAAAGCGTGAACCTCATTTCGTTTCGGATGCGTGAACCACCGTACCCTCGTGAATGTTGGGATTGCTGGACAGCGCCACTTGATCGCCTTCGGCGACTCCGGAAAGGATCTCATAAGTCGTGGAGTTGGCCATTCCCAGCTGAACTTCACGCCGCCGCAGGCTGTCCCCATCCAGCACAAGCACGTAGTGCTTTCCGTGCTCGGTGCGCACCGTTGCTCGCGGTACCGCAAGCACACTGTTCTTTTCCTGCACCAGAATCCGCACATCGACGTTGACGTTGGGAAGCAACTCGAGCTTTTCGTTATCCACCGAACAAAGCACTTCACCGATGCTTCGTGAGCCGCGCGACAGGACCTGTCTGGGAATTTGCTCGGTTCTTCCAGTCCACTCTCGGTCAGGAATGGCGTCCCAGGTGATCTTCACGGCCTGGTCCAGTTTCAATCCGCCCAGGTCGGATTCGTCAACGAAGGCGCGCAAGCGCACCTTATGCAGGTCGGCAATCTCCGCCAGCACATCTCCCACGTGCACGAAATCGCCGGTTCGCAATGGGAATGAGTAGAGGGTTCCGTCAATGGCAGAGGTCACTGTCGCGGACTGAAGTTTTTTCTCCAGTAACTGAATTTGTTCCTCCGCCTGCTGCGTGCGCAGTAAACTGCTTTTCTCCTCTACAGTCGCGCGATCCGCAATATCGGCTTTTTTCTTTTGCAGCGTTTCCAGCAGCGCCCGCGCCCGTTCCAGCGCCGCGCCGTTTTGGCTGAGTTCGTCCTGTGTGGAGGCGTGAGTCTGGAATAGTTTCTCCAGCGCCTCCTGCCGGTGTTGCAGGCGATCCACATCCACCTGCGCCTGGCGAAGCTGGCCAGCCAACTCCGCTTTTTCATCGGGGGGCCCGCCGGCGCGGGCGTTGTGGAGATTGTCCTGGGCCGCGAGCAGTTGAATCCTGGCCTGGGCCAAGTCCGCGCGGATTCCGTTGGCGTCGAGCGTCAGGATGGTCTCGCCGCGACGGACGGGGCGTCCCTCTTTCGCACTCGCGTTGGTGACAAAAGTTTCAATTTGCGCCCGGAAGACCTGGGGATCGATCGGCTCGATCTTCCCGTTGGACGTGATGGAATCAATCAGCGAGGTCCGCGTCAGCCGGACAACTTGCACCGTTGGAATTGCGTCTCGGTTCGAAAAAAACGCGTAGGCCATCGCCAGCAGCACGATTCCAGCAATCCCAACCGCCCATAGCTTCGTTCGGTTCATCGACTTAGTGCTCGTCATTCATTACCCTCGGGCATTGCCCTCGTGCATTGTAGTGATGTCGATCGGCCAAGCGTTCATGGAAGGGCGCAAGTTTAGCAAACACGCGACAACATTGGACATATATTCGGATTCAGTGCGTCGTAACATTCACGATTCCAGAGGCGTCGTGAGAATAAATCTCCGCGGCACTTTCCATTGGATGCTTCTTACCGAACGGGCGTCCATTCTTTGGAACGAATTTTCCCGCGGAAGTGAAACCAAAGGGTGTTTACGACCAGCAACGAAATCATATGGGGCCAACCATAGTGATGTGCCCGCCTTCCGGTATGAAAGACAGTAAGGCGTGGATCGCACCGGGTCCGGCCGATTTTTGAGAGGCGAAAAAATATGTCCCGGTCCTCGCGGGTGACCAGATTTTCGTCAAAGCCGCCCACTTTCTCGAACGCCCGTCGGGGAATCATCAGGAACTCGCCGCCGGGGACCTCCGGCTTATGCAGGACGTTGTTCTTAAGCAGCACAATCGAATTAAGTACTTTTGTGACGATTCTGTCGGGGAACGTTTCATTTTCCGGCAAGACACGCAGCAAAGCCGTGAGTCCGGCCAGGTTGCCGTGACTTTCGAAATTGGAAATGGCAGTCTTGAAAAACGCGTCGGGATCGCGAAGCACGCAATCCGCATCCAGAAACACCAGAAACTCGCCCCGCGCGATCCGGGCGCCCTCATTTCTTCCCTGGGCGATAGTTTGCCGCTTGGCTCCGGTATAGACAACGATCTTGTCCGTATATTTTGCGGCGATTTCTAAGGTTTTGTCCTTGCTGCCGCCATCGGAAACGATGATCTCATGCGGCAGGGTAAGTTGCGCCGATAGCGAGGACAAGGTTAATCCGATGATCTTCTCCTCGGATAATGTCGGAATGACGATGGACAGCATGGCGTCATGCTAACATGGGCCGTCCAGGCCGCGCGCCCGAATACCGTATTCCGGCTTGGAGCACGTTAGATTGGTAGGCTTCGCGCTCAATTCCATTGCGGCATTGTGAACACAGTCTCCCGTCACAAAAGAGATACGTCTTGACAAACTGTCCTGCGCAAAGCACATTTTCTAAATGGTTCTATTACGTGTCGACATCGTAGCAACAACTGTTTCGAAACTAACGCCAGACCCGCGTTTCCGGGAAGAAATCGCCGGGCAGTGTGAATGTGCCTGATTCCGCGGCGGATTCGCCGTCGGACCACAATTTTTCACTGCGACCTGATTCTGAATCGATCGAAAGAGGGCGATGCTTCCCAATGAAACGCTAGCGGTCGCATTCGATTCTCTCCGCCTCAATAAATTGCGGGTCGGGCTCGCAATTTTCGGTGTGATGATCGGCAGCGCGTGCATCATTTTAGTCGTGACGGTTTCCCTGACGGAGCGGCGCTACGTCATGGAGCAAATCGAAGGGGTCGGCTCCAATCTCGTTTACGCATATTACGATTGGGACCCGCGCCATCCCACGGCACGCAATGAGGACATTCACCTGGACGACGTGCAGGCGGTAAAGGCGGCGATTCCTGAAATTGTCGAGGCTGCTGGCACACGCGGCCTGCCCACAGTGGCGGAGTTGGATGGAAACGAGGTTCCCGCGAGTCTCATTGGCGTGACCCAGGGATTCCAGGAGATTCGAAAACTTGTCATCGTGCAGGGACGCTACTTCGAACCCGCCGATGACAAGTCTCGCAGGAAAGTATGTCTGATCACGGCGACTCTTGCCGAGCACCTCGCACCGGGTGGAGATCTGATCGGCAAAGACATTCGTTTGGGGGAACTGCGGTTTGAAGTGATCGGCGTGTTCACGGAGCGTGTTTCGAGCTTCGGATTGGCCGAAATTCAGCGCGAGACGGTCCTCATCCCTTACGGGCAGATTCGCTACATGACTGGCGAAGACAAGGTGGGATTTCTTTACGTGCAAGCGCGCACGCCGGGCGACGTAGGCGCAGTTACCGATGGCGTGGGCCGGATTCTCAAGAGCCGCCACCCGGGACCGGCGATCTATCGCGTTCAGAATCTGGAGCCGATGCTGAAAATGGCGGACCATGTTTCTTTGGCTCTGCGGCTGGTAATGCTGGGCGTCGCTTTAATCGCCATGGTCAGCAGCGGCGTTGGAATTATGAACATCATGCTCACGTCGGTGATCGAGCGGACCCAGGAAATCGGAATTCGCAGGGCTTTTGGTGCCCGGCGGGTACAGATTCTTCGGCAGTTTCTTTTCGAGGCGCTGGTCATTAGCCTGGTCGGGGCGTTGGCCGGGATTCTGGTGGGAATGGTGATTCCTATTGCAATTCAGCCGATGTTGCGTGGATTTTCTCTCCAGATCGTATATTCATGGGCTTCGCCTTTGTTGGCGCTGACGGTCTCTTGTATGTTCGGACTTTTTTTCGGCTACTTGCCGGCGAACCGGGCTTCGAAAATCGAACCTTACGAAGCGCTGCGGTATGAATAGCACAGGCGACCGATCCGGCGGCCGTGCAATTGTGGAAATGGCGGCATACTTCGATTCGGGTTTTACGGCAAGATGGAACTAAACTTTCGCAGCACAATGTTTCCGGAGGGGCGATGACCGAATTGATTTCTGCGAAATATCTTTCCATCCTGTGCGCCGCTATCATTCAATTGAATCTGAAAGTATCGACCGGGCTCGCCGAACCGATTCACAGGTTTTTCCAACTGCCCTCGTATTACAAGATTGTCATGATTCCGTACTTCGCTGTGATGGTGATTCTTTTAGTGTACGGAATGCATCGCTCCTGGTTGGTTCTTGTTTATTTCTTGAATCGTCACAAAGCACCCGTCTGTCCCCCTGATCCCATCGAGTGGCCCAGAGTTACTGTGCAGCTCCCCATCTATAATGAGCGATACGTGATCGAACGGCTTGTGGATGCTGTGGCGCTGTTCGATTACCCACTGGACCGCCTGGAGATTCAGGTTCTCGACGATTCCACCGACGACACGCAGGAAATTGCGCGTGCCTGCGTCGAGCGCTACCAGGCGCTCGGCCTGCCTATTCACTATCTTCATCGCAGCGACCGCACCGGCTTTAAGGCCGGAGCTTTGGCGGCGGGACTCGATTCGGCAACCGGTGAATTGATCGCCATTTTCGACGCAGACTTCCTGCCCACGCCCGATTTCCTGCGGCGCGCAGTACCGTACCTTACCGATCCGCGGATCGGCATGATCCAGACCCGCTGGACGTATTTGAATCGCGACTATTCCGTGCTGACCAAAGTGGAAGCATTGATGCTCGACGGTTTCTTCGGAATGGAGCACCTTTCGCGCTCGCGCAGCGGAGTCTTCTTTAATTTTACCGGGACGGCCGGCGTCTGGCGCCGCGCCGCCATCGACGAAGCCGGGGGCTGGGAGCACGATACCCTGACCGAAGATATTGACCTTTCCTATCGCGCCCAGCTTTGCGGCTGGCGGCTGCTATATATGCCGGAAATCGAGTGCCCCTCGGAGCTCCCGGTCGAAATGACGGCATTCAAGGAGCAGCAAGCGCGCTGGTCCAAGGGCTCGATGCAGGTGGGGATAAAGCTTCTTCCCAGGCTGCTCCGGTCGAAGCAATCCTTCCGCATCAAGGCCGAGGCTTTTCTGCATTTGACCGGTGCAATCACATGTCCCTTCATGCTGGTCCTTACCGCGCTGTTATTGCCTTCCATGATTGTGCGATTCAATCAGGATTGGGTTCATTCCAATTTGGCTGATATACCGAGTGCTGTGTTAACCTTTTCGGTATATATCTTCTATTCTGCTTCTCAGCGCGTGCTCTATCCCCGCAACTGGAAACGGGCCATGCTCTACCTGCCCGTCATGCTGGGGGTGGGCTTCGCGCTCTCATTGCGCCTCAGCAAAGCCGTAATCGAAGCCATTTGGGGCGTGAAATCGGATTTTGTGAGGACTCCAAAATTGAATATTGCAGGCCCTTCCGAATCCTGGCACGGCAAGAAATACCGGACCCCTGCCGGCTGGCTTCCGTACTTTGAAATCGCCTTCGGTCTCTATTTCGCGTTCACGATTGTTTATTTGGCCCTGAATAGGAATTACAGGGCCATACCGTTCCTGCTTCTGTTTGTCTGGGGCTTCCTGTACACGGGAATCCTGTCGTTGGGACAGGTCTGGTGGAAGCGTAAGCAACCCGTTGCGTCGCAGACGCCCATCTACTCAGTTAGCTCGGCAGTTTCCGACGATCCTGCTGTTTTCGCTATGCGCGACAAATCCGGGGAACTGACCTGTCAGGACACGGCCTCAATCATTGAAAATCGCACCAGGCCGCCCCAAATCCTGGACTGACGCAAGGTTCGAAGCATCGGACAGATTGGGTCCGGTACTCTAGGATAAAAAAAATTGATCTTAGTTAGCTGCATCGCGCTTGCGGGTTCTAAGCCCGAGGCGGTAGAATGTGCGCAGCCATATAGAGGTTTCGTCCTAATCCCTTGACGCCGGGATCGAGGTCAACGGGTGGAGTTGTGCATGTATGAAGGTTTTCGTAACCGGAGGAAATGGTTTTATCGGGTCTGTCGTTGTTCGCAAGCTTATCCAGGCAGGCTACGAAGTGCGATGCCTGCTTCGACAGACTAGCCGCACTGAACGCATCGATGGCATGCCTGTGGAGCGCGTCTTCGGAGACGTTCGCGACGCCGGTTCGCTTCGAGCAGGCATGGCGGGTTGCCAGGCAACCATCCACCTTGCCGGCCTGTCTTCGTGGGACCAAATCGATTCGCCTGCGCTGAGAGACGTAGTGGAAATCGGCACGCGGAACATCCTGGACGCCGCGATGGCTCTGCCGGCCCACCGCGTCATTTTTGTTTCGAGCGTGACGGCGATAAACGGGTCCGATAAACCGGAAGTTTTCAACGAGGCATCGGAGTTCACTCTGAGCGATCCTGAACTCAAATACGCGCATGCCAAGCACAATGCCGAAACACAGTGCCGCGAGGCGCTTTCCCGGGGCGTTCCTGTGGTCGTAGTCAACCCCGCAGAGGTTTACGGGCCATTCGACACTTCCTTGGTCACAGCGGGGAACCTGATTCAATTTGCCTGCTCGAATCCTGTTTTCGTATGCTCGGGCGGGACCAGCGTGGCCTATGTGGACGATGTGGCCGAGGGGATCGTCGCGGCCATCGAAAAAGGCAATCCCGGTGAACGGTACATCCTGGGTGGCGAAAATCTTACGATTCGGCAACTGGCCGGTCTCTGCCTGCAATTGACCGGACGGTCCACTAAAGTCGTGACTTTGCCGAATCGCTTCATCCGATTTCTAACGAAGGTCGCTTCGATGTTCCATTTGCCGTTGCCTTATAATCCGAGAGTCATTCCTTATGCCACTCGCTACTGGTTCGTGGACGGTTCCAAGGCGCAACGAGACCTGGGAGTAAAGTTCCGCGACGCGCACTCCACACTTGCGCCGACGATCGGCTGGTTGAGGGGGGCGGGGCACATCGCATGACAAAGTCCGAACCGATTGCAATTGTCGGCATGAGTTGCCAATTCCCCGGTTCCTCGAACCTGGATACCTTTTGGCAGAGCATGCAGCAAGCGCGTGTTCACACCCGGGATATTCCCAATGACCGGTGGAACCATGCGGCCTTCTATAGCCCGGACAGGCGCAATGCAGAGGCGACTTACGCCCGGAAGATTGCATGCCTCGACGACATCAGGTCGTTCGGCCCGGAGCAGTTCGCGATGCCCCCGCGGCGCGCGTACCCCATGGATCCGCAGCAGCGAATGATCCTGAATCTGGCGCGCACTGTCCTAGATGATGCCGGCTACCGTGGCCGTTCTCTGCCAAAATCGACGGGCGTATATATCGGCGCATCGACTGCCGAATATAACGGGCTTGTGCTCAGCCGGCTCCGCACACGGCAACTGTTGGGCGGGGAATGGGGCCGGGTTCCGCCGCTTCCGCCGGACGCTTTGACGGGACTGGTTCGTAACGTTGCTCCCGCGCAGAAGTACACGATGGTAGGTTTGCTGTTGAACATGATTGCGTGCAATGTGAGCGGTGCATTCGATCTGCAGGGACCTTCAATGGTCATGGACGCGGCATGTTCCTCGGCTTTGCTGGCGGTTCATACAGCGGTGCTTCACCTGCGAAATGGGATGTGCGACGCCGCGATTACCGGCGGCGTGTACACCATCTGCACGCCCGATACCCTGATCGGTTTTAGTCGCGTCGGCGCGTTGTCTGGAAACGACGCTTGCAGGCCATTCGACCAGAGCGCCGATGGCTTCGTTGTCGGAGAGGGCGCGGGACTCGTCATCCTTAAGCGCTTGGATGACGCCTTGCGCGATCGGGATCACATCTGGGCGGTCATTCGAGGCATAGGACTCAATAACGATGGACGCGGCGAAGGACCGATGACTCCGCGGCTTAGCGGTCAGGTGGACGCACTCGAGCGCGGCTACCGGGATGCGGACATTTCGCCCGACACTGTGCGCTACATCGAGGCGCACGGCACTGCAACTCAGGTGGGCGACCTGACCGAAATCGCTGGCCTCAAAAAGAACGCCACAACAAATGGCGAAGGTGCTTTCCGTTGCGCCGTCTCTTCGGTAAAGGGAAATATCGGCCACTCCCTGGCGGCATCCGGGATCGCCGGTCTCATCAGAGCCGTTTTGGCATTGGACCGCCGGATTATCCCTCCCCAGGCTGGATTGCAGAAGGTTCGCGCCGAGCTCGGGCTGAATGGATCGGGGTACTACATCCCAGCCGCGCCTGAGGCTTTCGACGCGCGTCCAGGTTTACCGCGTCGCGCCGGCGTAAGCGCGTTCGGCTTCGGCGGCACAAATGTCCACGTGGTTCTTGAGGAATCTCCAACTGCATCGAAGCCGAAGTCGGCATTCAACGGTTCCAAAGTTCCCAAGCCGGTGCCACCGCAGCTATTTGCAATTTCCGCAGCAACGCCGGAGCATCTGGCGAAACACTTAACCGACCTGGTTGAGACGGTCGAGTCCACGGCAACACCCCTTTCCGATTTGGCATATACCCTGACTGTGGGCCGGCGCCGTGAATCCGCCAGCGTGGCTTTCATGGCAAATAGCCGGGCCCATCTTCTCGAAATGCTGAGGAATTCCATCGCTACCGTGGGCCAGGAGAAGCGCGAGGGCGTATTTTACGGTCCCGAGCCGCTGGCCGAACGGCACCGTAAAGTCGCTTTCCTTTTTTCAGGGCAAGGCATGGATTGGACGCATTGGGGCGCGAAACTTTGCCGGCGCTTCCCCGCGTTCAAGGCGCGACTCGACGCAATTACCGCAAGTATGGACGGTAAAGAAACAGCGTCGTCCAGGCATCTCCAGGCCGGGAGCAACGGCCACGGCAAACACGCTTCCAGGAATGGAAAGCATGGAGACAATGATTTTGCGTCTGCGGCGGCGCAGCTCGCTCTGGCCGATTTTCTTGCGGACCTTGGTCTAAAACCGCACGCCGCCTCCGGCTGGGGGACAGGCGAATTCATCGCGGCAGCGGTGGGTGGAATTCTGAAAGAGCACGAAGCGTTGCGCCTCGTAACTGCGATCAGCTCGCCAACGCACGCCGCAAGCTCGAACGGCGCAGGCAGCGTTCTTCGAAAGATGACCTCCGGTTTGCAAGTATCGCAACCGCGTATTTCCGTCATTTCCAGCGCCACAACCCATCCGTACCCCAACGATGATTCCAGTATCGTGAGCGTCCTTGCCAGGGCCTGCTCCAAAGGCATCGACGCAGAGGCAGGTATGCGCCATCTGAAAGGCGCAGGCGCCGGCATCGTCATTCAGTTCGGCGCGACCGATGCTCAGAAAAAAAATGGGGCGCAAACGGTTTCCAACTCTGGCGCAACTGAATCGCACCACGTCATCGGTTTCTCATCTCTGGAGAAAGATCCCTGCGCGAGCCTCCTGGTCGCACTTGGAGAGATGGTCACTCTGGGCGTTCCTTTGAATCTGTCATCGCTTTTTGGCAAAGCACAGATGGCCAGCGTTCCGAGTCCGCCTTTTCCTTCACGGTCGTATTGGGTTGTTTCCAAATCGCGCCGTGCGGACATTCCTCTATCACTACCTTCCTCTGTCCTCGATGAAGCAGCAGAAGTGGACCTGGAATTGGAGGAAGACGAACCCGTTCCCGGCGAATCGATACTCTCTGCCATCGCGGGTGGCTCCGCAGGCGACACTGACCAAAAAGTGCTCAATCTGATCGTTCAGCTAACGGCGTTCCCGATGGAGAGCCTGAAGCCGGAAATGCGGTTTGGCGCGGACCTCGGTTTCGATTCGCTCATGTGGATGGATTTATACGACAGCCTGCTGGCGGCAATCCCTGAGGCGAAAGATTTGCCCGAGTCTCTGATTCGCGCGGACACCACCGTCGGTGACTTAATGCGTGAGGTTTCCGCAGTGGTCAGCCGGCGAGCGGCGCAGGGAGATTCGGCCAAGGAAGAAATTCAGCGATATAGAGTCGTCCCGGTGGACCGTCCGCTTTCCCCTGTGCCGCCCGGGCCACTACCATTTGCAGGCCCGGTCCTGATGGTCCCGGACGCGCTCGGTGTCGCGCCAATTCTCGCGAATCGCCTCAAGAGTGTCGGCTGTGAAGTGACCATGGTTTTGCCGGAAGACCTTTTCGTTCGAAACGGGGCACACGCCCTGATTGACCTCTCTGGCCTGGATTCGACATCGCAGGGTCCGGAAGACGCGGCTTCGCTGCGAGCGCCGGTCATGGCCTCGCTTCGCCGAGCCCGCGCTCTGGCGGATGGTGCGACTCCTCCAACTGCCTTTATGACCGTCCACTCCGGCGTTCGAAATGCCGGTATGGCCGGTGTGGCCATGGCCCTAGCGCACGAATGGCCCGAAGCGCTAGTCAGGTCCGTCGAGGCAGGAGCCGATGCGGCTGCTGAAGCGATCGCCGAACAAATCCTTGAAGAACTGGCCGGCAAAGAATCGGCAACTGAGGTCACCTACGCCTCCGGTTCCAGGCAGGTGCTGGCTCTCGAAAAGCAGGCTGTCGAGTATCGTCCGCTCCCCGAAGGCGTGGTTGTGGCCATCTCCGGAGGCGGGCGCGGCCTCGGTGCCAAGCTTGCTGTTGAGCTTGCGCAACGCCATAAGGCCCGGCTCCTTCTCCTCGGGCGGTCGGCAGAGTCCGAAAGTACTGTCCAGGCGGTAGTTGCGGCCGGAGGTCAGGCGCTTTACGTCAAGTGCGACGTCCGGGATCCCTCGGAAGTAAGTGCGGCATTTCAGCAGTGCCGGGAAACATTCGGTCCCATTCAGCACGTTGTTCATGCTGCCGGTGTACTGGCCGACGAACCGATTGGCTCCAAGGATTTGGACCGCGCCGCGATTGTGTTCGATACCAAGGTCGCTGGCGGTCTGGCTCTGTGGGAGGCGGCTAAGACCGATCCGCTGGGGACATTCCTGGTTTACGGGTCCTGGGCCGGACGCTTCGGTAACGCTCATCAGTCCGATTATTCCGCGGCGAATCATCTGCTCGGCAGACTGGCATCGGTGCTGGGAGCCGACCGCCCCGCGGTTCGCGTAATCACTATGGACCTGCCGCCGTGGGAAGACAGCGGCATGATCAACGAATTGCCTGAGGCTGTCCGGCGCGCCATGAGCAGCAAAGTCCGCTTCCTGAACGATGAGACCGGACTCGCTCACGTCCTTGCAGAGTTGGGTGCCGAGGGACCGTCCGGCGAGGTTGTCGTCGGCGCGGGACTCGAAGACAAACTCGCAACTGACCGTTCGCAGGTTTCCGTTTCCAGAGCGGAGCAGCCCTGGCTGGACGATCACCAGCTTGATGGAAGAATCCTCGTGCCCCTCGCGGCGTCTCTGGACTACGCTGCCGCAGCCGCGGCGCGCCTGGGAATGGGGCCGGGCTTCGCTCTGTCGCAAGTCCGGGCGTCGGAAGCGTTCCTGGTGCCGGAGACAGGTTCCATCCGGCTTGAAATCTCCGCGCTGCGAAATCGCGAGGCAACTGAAATCGGAATCAGTTCCGTCGATCGCGGAAACCGCCGTCCCGCTGTTACATTGAGAGTTACAACTGCTTCCGAACCCCTGGCTGCACTAATCCCCCCGTCAGGTGGCAACCCTGCGGAAATGCCGGTAGCCGAGTTCTATGAACGCCTCAACTTTCACGGCCCAAAATTTCGCGTCCTTTCCTCCGTATCTGAAATTGGGCAGACGCATGCTGTTGGAAAGATCAGCGTGCCTGGAAACCCGGACGGCCCGGGAGGTTCGGCGCTGGACGTGCTGTCTTTGGACGGCATGATGCATATCTGCGCCTACTGGGCCTTGGTTAATCTTGGCGTCACCGGATTGCCGGTGTCGGCCGACGAGATTCGTGTTCTGGCGCGGCCTCAAGCGGGGTCGGAGCTTAGCGTTGTCGCGATGCTGAAGACCACTGCGGATGGCGCCTTGTCGTGCGACCTAGATCTGCTCGACGCCGAAAATCGCCCGGCCATACAAATTCGCGGTTTGACGTGCAGGCTGGTTCAGCGCCGCGACCAGCCGATAGAAACCGAGCAGGAAACTGCTGCGCCGGTAACGGCAATCGATTCAGCTAGTTGGCACATTAATGAATTCCCGGAAGTGAGGGCTCTGCAAGGGCTGGTCCAAACGGCGCGCATGATCGGAATTGAAAGCCCATATTTCTCGGTCCACGAGCGCGTAACCAACGAGACTTCGCTCATTGACGGGCGCGAGTACGTGAACTTTGCCTCTTACAATTACTTGGGGCTTTCCGGAGATGCCGACGTCACAGCAGCCGCCGTCGCTGCCATGAACCGCTATGGGACCTCCGTAAGCGCGAGCCGGTTGGTTTCGGGGGAGAAACCGTTGCACGGCGAGCTGGAGCGCGAAATCGCGCAATTTCTTGGATGCGAAGACGCCGTAGTCTTTGTCAGCGGCCACGCGACCAACGTGAGCGTGATCGGCCACATGTTCGGCCCGCAGGACCTGGTGATCCACGACAGCCTGGCGCATGACTCGATCCTTACGGGCATTAAGCTGTCCGGGGCCAAGCGGCACGCCTTCGCGCACAACGATCCCGATTCGCTGGAACAGCTTCTCCGTCGAACGCGCCATACCGCGCGGCGCGTCCTGATCGCAGTGGAAGCGGTTTACAGCATGGACGGCGACATTGCTCCGCTCGAACGCATCATCGAGATCAAGCGCCGGCACAACGCGCTGTTGCTGGTCGATGAAGCGCATTCGCTGGGAGTGCTGGGCCAGACCGGCCGAGGCATCGGCGAACACAGCGGCATCGACCGCAGCGACGTGGAATTCTGGATGGGCACCCTTTCCAAATCCCTTGCATCCTGTGGAGGCTACATCGCGGGATCGAAGGAACTCGTCAATTTTCTGAAGCACAGCAATCCTGGATTTGTTTATAGCGTCGGCATGTCTCCGGCCAACGCCGCTGCGGCTCTGGCGGCTTTGCGCAAACTTCAAACCTCGCCGCACCTGGTGGCCACTCTTCGCGAACGCAGCCGCTTGTTCCTGGAACTTTGCCGGGAACGCGGCATCAACACAGGCTCCAGCGAAGGAACTCCCATCACTCCATGCATCGTTGGCAGCTCTGTGGAAAGCGTCCGACTCAGCCGCGCGATGTCGGCACGCGGCATCAACGTGCAGCCCATTCTCCACCCCGCGGTCGAGGAGCACATGACCCGGTTGCGCTTCTTCTTGACGGCCCGCCACAGCGAGCAGCAGATTCGGATAGCGACAGATGCGCTTGCTGAAGAATTGAAAAGGATCGATCCGAAGCATCTGGCATTCCGCTCTTCGGTTGAGTCTCACCTAAAGGCTGCGTCGCCGATGGGAGTGTAGGCTATGCCGCTGTTCCGCCGGAGCGATGGGGATTTGGTGAAGGACCTGAGCAACTCCCGGCGCATCATGCCCCTGGTCATGCGCGGGCGCAACGAATCCATCGTCTTCCACACAATGCAGTTGAAGGTTACGAAAACCCGCGCGTGGCTTCGTGAATACAATCGCACCCACGGAAAGCATGAGCGTTCCAGTCTGTTTTACCTGTTCATTTACGTGTGGGCCAAAATCCTGAATGAACGGCCGGGCTTGAATCGGTTTGTGTCCGGCGGCCATATCTATCAGCGTAAGGATGTGTGGATCTCGTTCATGGCCAAGAACCGGCTTGTGGACAATTCGCCGCTAATGACGGTCAAGCTTAAGTTCCCGGCAAACGAGAGTTTTAATGGCACCATGAAGAGAATTTCCGACGCGGTAAACGACGGGCGCTCCGGCCACGATTCACCGATCGACAAAGAACTGCGCCTGCTCACCCGTTTACCGGTACCCATTCTCCGGGCCGTCATCGCCGCCGGACGCTGGCTGGATCGCTTCAACCTTCTTCCCGCAGTGTTCATCGAGCCTGACCCTCTATTCTCGAGCCTGTTTCTCACCAACGATGGATCGGTCGGAATCGGCAATGCGCACCATCACCTATATGAGTCCGGGACATGCAGCATTTTTGCCGTCGTCGGGAGTATAAGAAAGACAGTCGTTGTGGACCGCGGTGGCCATGCAGATGTGCATGAAGTCTTGGAAGTGGGTTGGAGCATCGATGAGCGCGTAAACGACGGTCTCTATTGCGCGAACTCCCTGCTCGCTGCGCAGCGTCTCATGGAAGATCCCGGGCGTTACATCTCCTCGCCCGGCGCTTCCATGGACGCTGGCGATGCAGGCACCGAACTGTTACATCAACACGCATTGCCCCAGGAGTAGGGACTCGACATTCCTGCAAAATGGAGGGCCGCCACCAAGGTCCCGCCATTCGAATAAATTATTGGATCTTCTTGTATCTCAGAATCTCGTTTGCGGCGACCTGAATGCCAAGCTGATTCCAGTGTGTGTCGTCGATGAAGTAGTCGTATTCTTTATTCTGCAAGCCTTTTGCCGCCTGCAATCTCAGTGCTGAAGTTAAATTCAGCACCGGAACATTGGAACGAATCAAGTCCTGTTCGAGATGATCCAGGTGTGATTGACTTGAGGGGGCAGGCGCCGCTCCCTGAAGCGGCGCGTGATAGATATTGTATTTGTCCGGAACCAGGACGACTAGCAGTTCATTGCCGGTTTCGCGGATGAGCGCGTTCACTTCGGAAAAGTACGCGCTGTTTTCATAGTGCGGATGGTAGAAGCCTTCGAGCTCGTCCGGCAGAAACAGCATGGCGTCACCGTTTGTCAAACGATCGACGACAACGGCCCGGCTCGATGGATTTGGCAGCCAAACACCGTTCTGCGCTCTTCGCAGCACCCTATCGATAAGAATATCGAGTGGCGAATAGGCGAGGAAATCGTCCGCCCACTGCCGGTACTTTCCTGGGACGATGGACAGCTCGCCATCCTCGGATGCATTCAACCGCGCGTTTCTGGAGTGAATTCTGGTCTCCGACCGGACCGATTCCGGCACCAGCCAGCGCTCCGAGAATTCCCACACGATTAATCCGTTGCGCATTCGCAGGCGGTCGATCAGGAATTTGGTCGTGGCCCAATGGCCGCGGTACGTGGCTCCGTTGTAAGCTGGCTTGCCCGTCAGATCGCTTAACTGCACGCTGAGCGTCTCTCGGTCTGACACGCCCGATCCGGCGGCATAGGAATCGCCGACCACGATGAATTCCGGCGGCTTGCTGATCCCGCTGCCGGGCGGATTGCGAAAGCCGAATTCATCGGTGGTGAACACTTCCCTTCTATATTTGCGGAACGAACGGAGATTCCCCATGTTTGCCAGGTCTCCGAACGCATGGTCATTCGCGTAGTGGAAGTTCGGGGCGAAATCGCCTTCCGCCGTAGCGTATAGCGTAGCCGCCTCCCAGGCGTGAAACGCCATCCAGCGCGGGGGAATACTTCGCATGGCAACGTTCAGAAGGAAGAATGAAAAAATAATCGAGGGAATAAGCACGCGAAGCCCAGTCCACTTTCGTGGTGGCCGTGCACCGGGTTGGAGAAGTGTTTCCATACGTCTCAGAATTGGAAATACAAGAACGGGGAGGCTTTGCCTCCAAGAATCATGACCAGGCACGTCAAAAACAGCAGCGCCAGCGCGACGGTGGCGGACGAACTCCAGTTGTGAGAAAGCTCGAACGTATTCGGACAAAAATGCGCGAGGTACGCTGCGACAAGAAGTAGAGCAATCAGAACCCCAGTTCCTGCAAAACCGGGGCCTCTGTGCCACACAAACATTCTATTGAGCCACGACGCGGCCATCGCAAAACTGGTCGAGCGGAACAAGACCCAGCCAATGACGACCAGTGCGAACGTGACCGCCTTGCGCAGCCATTGCGTGACGCGTGGAAGCTGGCCGGAACAATATCGCGTGGCGATGAGAAGCGCTCCGTGGTAGCCGCCCCATGCGACGAACGTCCAGTCAGCGCCATGCCACAATCCGCCCAGCAACATGGTGATCATCACGTTGCGGAAGGTAAGCCACTCTCCGCCTCGTCCGCCGCCCATGGGGATATACACATAGTCGCGCAGAATCGTCGAGAGCGAAATGTGCCAGCGGTGCCAGAAATCCGAAAGATCGAGGGCCTTGTAAGGCGAATTGAAATTTTGCGGCAGGCGTATGCCAAAGAAAAGTCCGAGTCCAACGGCCATATCGCTGTAGCCGGAGAAATCGAAATACAGCTGGTAGGTATAGCCCAGGGCGCAAAGCCACGCGGCGGGGGTCGAAAGGATATGCCATTGCTCGAGCATCGGATTGATCACGACGGCGATGGAATCCGCGATCAGGACTTTCTTGATCATGCCGATCGTGAAAAATGACATTCCTCTTTCCAGCGCCTCCGGCAGATCGGGATGGTCTATTCGCTCCAGATCGCCTTCCACTTGGCGGAATCGCACAATCGGCCCGGCCACCAGTTGAGGGAAAAAAGAGACGTAACACGCAAACTCAAAGAAGTTGCGCGTTGGAGTAATTACGCCCCTGTAGCTGTCCACGATGTACGTGATCGTATGAAACGTGTAGAACGAAATACCCACCGGCAAAATGATTTGCAGGTAGGGCGTCGCCAGCGGGACGTGCAGCCAATTGGCGAGATCGCTCGCCGTGGTCATCGCGAAGTTCGCGTACTTGAAAACGCCCAGCAGGGTTAAATCCACCGCCACCGGCAAGATCAAACACAGCCGGCGGGCCTGTTGGCTCTGCCAACGCAGAAATCCCAGCCCCGCCAGGTAACTGACCACGGTGGAAAACGCCATTAGCGCGCAGAACTTATAATTCCAGAACGAATAAAAGACGTATCCGGTCGCGGTCAACCACACGTAACGCTGGTATTTCGATTTCAGCTTCCAAAATACGAAGTAAGTGACGGGGAGGAAAACGAAAAGGAAATTAAGGCTGTTAAAGAGCATTCAGTATGCAATGCGGTCAAAATTCGATCACCTTCGGAATGTTATCATTCCGGGAAAGTGCTGCTTGCAAATAGAAATGTGCGATTTCCTGGCGTGCAATTTGGTTGTGGATGCGGGGTGCTCCGCCTTTGAAAGGGTTTGAATTTGCGGGTGCCGGGAGCGCCAGCCTTTGATCGGTTTTGGGTTTCGGGTGCCGCACCCTTGCGGTCTTTAAGGGTGCGGGTTTTCCGATCCTCGATTCACGTTTTCCGCTGGCCGATTCTCAAGCGTCTCTTCATCGCGCGCAGTTTGTTCCGGGTGGGAGAAAACCCGCACCCTTCACAAGAGCAGTGAAGGGTGCGGCACCCGAAAATTCAATTCACCACCAAATCCTGCCCCACCCGCCTCGATCGTCAGGCGCGGGCCCCATGAAACTTGCTTTCCCATATCCCGAACAATCCAGATCGGTGTATTATTAACGGCGCTTCCGAAGCCAGCATGGGGAATCCGGGCAGGGTCGGCTCCATTTTTCTCGCCATCGCAGGCGCCGCAATTGATTTAGAATGAGCGAACAAGAATAAAGTCTGCTCTATGCTGGCGATAGGGTATGCAGGAGACAGGGATGGGTATGTCACAACGGAGTTTGGCGCGAATTATGAATCGCGCAGCTTTTGTTATCGGTGCTTTGGCGCTCCTTTTGGCGGCCGGAAACTGGAATGCCTCGTCGAATCTACGCGCGCAGGCTGCGGTGCAGGCACCGTCGGTTTCGGCGACTCCTGACGGAGTGTATTTCGGGACGCAGGTGATCGGCACGACTGGCGGAAGCCGGCCGGTGATCCAGTCGGTGACGCTGAAGAACAAAGGGAATGCCCCGCTGGAGATATCGAAGATCGGCCTGACCGGGGATTTCTCGCAGAAGAGCGATTGCCCCACGACGCTTCCGGCGGCCGCGAGCTGCAAGGTGGACATTTCGTTTTTGCCCACTGTGAATGGCGTGCGCAACGGCACGCTGTCGTTCACTGACAACGCGCCCGACAGCCCCCAGGAAATCATGGTCCAGGGAACCGGGATGATCTTCGACCTGGTGCACATTCATTTGCTGCTGAATCATTTTCCGATCATCGGCACTATTATCGGCGTGGGCCTGTTCCTGATTGCCCTGCTTTGGAAAAGCGAAGACCTGGAGCGAGCCGCCCTGGTGATTTTCCTGGCGATGGCTCTGATTGCTCTGCCTACCTTTATGACCGGCAACGCCGCGCAGGACGCGATCAAGTATCTTCCCGGCGTGTCGGCGGGACTGCTTGCCGCGCATCAGAATGCCGCGCTGCTCGCGCTGGTGTTCATGGAAATTACCGGAGCCGTTGCGTGGTTCGGCCTGTGGGAGTATCGCCGGAATTCAAAGCTTGGGAGCGTGACTCTGGGCGTCGTGCTGATTCTTTCACTGATTACGATTGGCATGATGGGCAACGCCGGAAGCCTGGGCGGCAAAATCCGGCATGAAGAGATTATGCATGACCCGGACATGACATCGACGCCAATTTCGGGCGTGCAGGGGCTGGGCCTCGACGCCGTAAAGATCGGCGTGTGGGTGCGGGGGACCAAGTGGGTGTGGCCGACGCTGCAGACGCTGCACTTCATGGGGCTGTCGCTGCTGCTGGGCGTGGTGTTTATGGTGGATTTGCGGTTGCTGGGCCTTATGAGGAACGCGTCCTATTCGGCGGTGCACCGGCTGCTGCCGTGGGGCGTGATGGGATTTGCGCTCAACGTCCTCACCGGCATGTGCTACTGGATCGCTGCTCCCTACCAGTACACGCTGAATCCGGTCTTCTACTGGAAAATCATGTTCATCATGGCTGCTGGAGTCAATGCGATCTATTTGACACTTTTTGACGAGCCATGGTCCGTGCAAGCGGGAGAAGCAGCGCCGCTGCGGGGCAAATTGATTGCCGCTTCGGTTGTGGCTCTGTGGATCGGCGTGATCTTTTGCGGAATCATGCTGCCCTTCCTTGGAAGCGCATTCTGAACCGGGTTGCTTGCGCGTGTTAGCGATGCAAAGTGTCGACGAAATATTTCTGTGTTCGAGGTGAACGATGGAGTTGGCTCTGACAGACCTGGCGGTGGTGCTCGGCATGATGCTGTTGATTGGAGTGCTCGGTTACCTGATGGACAGGCAAGTCGATCGCGGGGAACACGAAGAGAAGCATTCCTGATTTTGATTTTCGCTGGTCAATCTTAATTTAGCGCTTAATTTAGGGTGACGATGATGAGTTTTCTGGCTTGGATCGAGAGTTGGAGTTTTTGCGTGTGGGTCCGAGAGACCAGTTCAGTGTTTGGGGAGCCGATGTTTCTTTTCTTCCACACGCTGGGCATGAGCATGATCGCGGGCGTGAGCGCCGTCATTGACCTGGCCTTCCTGGGCTTCTGGCCAAAATCGTCCATCAAGCCTCTCGAAAAGCTCTATCCGGTGATGTGGACCGGGTTCTGCCTCAATCTGGTTACCGGAACCGTCCTGCTGCTGGCCGATGCGACGACAAAAATTCCCAGCGTTGTGTTTTGGACCAAGATGGTGTTTGTGTTTACCGGAGTTTATTTGCTCACCGTGATTCGAAAAAAGATTTTCGGCTTTCCGCAACTGGAGCAGGGGCTGCTGCCGGCAGGCGCGCGAGTCCTGGCATTCGCTTCGATTTTTTGCTGGCTGGGAGCGATTGAAGCGGGCCGGCTGCTCGCTTATCTCGGCCCGGTTTCGGGAGTCACCGGCTTGACCAATCGCTAAGCAAAAATAGATGCTTCCTTTCGGCAGTTGACACGGGTTTTGACCGAAGCTGAACGCTTACCAGCTGTATTGCTCTTCTTATCTTGGTCCTTATCCCTTCTCAGCAAATCCAAGACGTCCGGCAAGCATTATTGACGGCATACGAGGTCGGGTGTGCATCCGTGGCAGATTTTGTTCGAAACTGAACAGACGGAGTCGATTGAATCAGCTTATCGTAGAGGTCGACATACCATTGCAATGAGCTCGCATCGGGAGCCCATCAGAGATTGGAGACTACAATGTTCGGATACGGACTGCTTGGGACGTTAGTGATTATTTGCCTGGTCGTTTGGCTTATACGGAGCCTGTAAGGATAGACCCTATGGTAGTGATGGCGGATGAACTGTCGCGAATTATTTAAAAACTTATGATGGCAGGTATCCGCTTGTTCGACTTCGCCGCTCAATTTCACGCGGAGAGTGCATGCGGAAATTCGTCGATCTCCCTTGCATCCTCTGACAAACTCCACTACGCTATTGCAGTTGTCTGCGGCGTCTTCCCTCCTCGCCCGCTATCGTTTGTTCCAGATTCAGTTCAAATACTCCCGAAGGATGGATATCGGATGATACGAAAGAATGTAAGGTGGACCTTTGCTGCGGCCGTTGTGTTGAGCCTGTCGTTGGCCGCTTGCAAGGATACCAAGACTTTGCAGGAGAACGAGCAATTGAAAGCCCAGGTGGCGGACTTGCAGAGGCAGAATGGGCAATTGGGGAATAATCTGGAGACAGTCACAGCCGCGCGCGATGCATTGATGAAGGAAAACAGCGCGTTGATGGCCGAAATGAAAGCAAGCAAGAAGCGGCCGGCGAAGCACTCCGCAAAGAAAAGTTCAAAGAAGAAACATCATCGCCAAGTGGCCCGGCAGCTTGGAAACGCGCTTATGCCTGAAAATGTGGCATAAATTAAATCTGAAAATCAGAAAAGGAGATCAAACAAATGAAAACATTCGAGATTCAGCTAAGTTACCGGGATCGAAGCGAAGCTAAAGTAGAGTCGTTGGTAAAGGTGGATGCGTCGAGTCTGCCCGGAGCGGTTGCCAAGGCAACGCGTGATTTTGTAAAAAGCCTGGATCGAAAACAGCGATTCGATATGAATAAAAATGGACTCGAAATTACGGCCAAGTCCGCGGGGGCGGCCTCCGAAGGGCAAGCAGAGCCATCCGCGGAAGCAGTCGCAGGCTGAGAGTTCGGTAGGGCATGGACATTGCGCGCGATAGGTGTCGGATTTAAGACAATCCGACACTCATCGTGGCACTTCAAACCGATATATACTCTGCGTATCCCGGAATACAGGAGATCGTCTCATGCACAAACATGCTGCAATTCCCCGCGCTGCGGTCGCCTTGGCCGCAATTGTGCTGAGCGTATCCGCGGCCCTGTACGCTGCAAGCTCCAACAAGCAGGTTGACATCGTCAAGACGTCGCAGGGGGAGCTTCGCGTCCGGCCGCTATTTCACGGCAGCGTGCTGCTTGAATTCGGCGGCAAAATAATTGAAGTCGATCCATGGAGCCAGGCGGACTACACCGATATTCCGCCGGCCGACATGATCGTGATCACCCACACGCACGCCGACCATCTGGATCACCCGTTGATCGACAAAATCAGGAAGCCGGGAACAATTTTCGTGGGACCGCCCGCTGTCATCGATACGCTCAACTGCGCGCCCGCTTGCGGAGTAATGCAAACGGTAAGCGATTCGGAGAAGAAGACCGTGATGGGCATCGTGTTTGAAGGCGTCCCGATGTACAACATTGTGAATGGGTCCGCGCCGGGAATGCCGTTCCATCATAAGGGAATCGGCAGCGGCTACGTCATAACCTTTGGCGATACGCGCGTCTATTTTTCCAGCGACACCGAATGCACGCCGGAAATGAAGGCGCTGAAGAACATCGACGTTGCGTTTCTCTCGATGAATCCTCCACGAACCGGGACGCCCGTGGAAGCTGCGGAATGCGCGAAAGCGTTTAAGCCCAAAATTGTGTATGCGATTCACTATCGCGGTGCGAACCCGGAGGAATTCCGCGACGCTTTAAAAGGCACGAGCGGAGTGGAAGTTCGCCTGCGGAAATTAGAAGGGGAGCAGTAAAAAAATCACATCCGGTCTGGCATCTGCAAATTCACCAGACCGGATGCTCTAAATATTTTTCGTTTACTTCTTTGGCCAGACCACACCCTGATCGACTTTCGTGACCGGCCCCAGCCCTTTGTAAACAAACTTCTGCAAGCGCTGCCCGTGGTAGGTTTCTGTGGTGTAGATATTGCCCCTGGAATCGGTAGCGATGCTGTGCACGGCGTAGAATTCACCGGGTTGCCGCCCACCGTCGCCGAAGCTGGTCAGAACCTGAAGCGTGTCGCGAGACAGGATGTGAATCTTTTCGTTCGCTCCGTCCGCCAGATAGATGTACTTCTGTTCTGGATCTTTGGAGAACGCAATGTCCCACACCGATCCGTCGCCCAGGGTCCGTTTTTCAATGAACTGCTCTTTGACAAACGTGCCGTCTTTCTTGAAGACCTGGATGCGGTCGTTCACGCGGTCGCAGACATACAGCAGGTCGTCATTCGCGAGCTGCGCGCAGTGCACGGGGCTGCGGAACTGCTGATCGACGGGCGCATCCGGATTGTATAGCCCGGGGTCGGTGTCGTCGGGCTTGTGCCCATACGCGCCCCAATGCCGCTTGTATTTGCCTGTATCGGCGTCGAAAACGATGACGCGCTTGTTGCCGTATCCGTCGGCGACGTACAGTTCATTCGTTTTTGGATCGATGAACAACTCCGCCGGACCTTTCAGGTTTTCAATATCGTTGCTTCCCTTGCTCTTGAACGGATGCCCGATCTGCATCAGGAATTTTCCGTCCTTGGTGAATTTCAAAATCTGGTTGTCCGCAAACGCGCCCGGCTGGCTCGCTTCCGGCACATTGCTGGCGCCAGTTTCCATAATTTTCGGGTCCGCGGCGCGGCCGTTTCCGCCGATCCACACATTGCCTTTGTAATCGACGGTAATTCCGTGATTCGAATTCGGCCAATCGTAGCCTTTACCGGGTCCGCCCCAGTGTCCGATCAGATCTCCTGCTTTATTGAACTCCAGGATGGGCGGCGCGGTGACGCAGCAGTCCGCAGCGGGCGGCTTGGCGTCAGAGTAGACTTCCTTCGGTTCGAGCGCGCCGCCGCGATGAATGATCCAAACGTTGTCCTGCGCATCCACGGAGACGCCGATAGTCATTCCGATCACCCAATGATTAGGCAGCGGCTTCGGCCACATGGGGTCCACTTCAAACATGGGCGCCTGCACGGAGGCAGCCTGCACGGCAGCCTTTTTCTCCATCAAGTGGGAGCCGGTGGCCAGCGCGATGACCAGCGCCAAAATTCCCGCACCGACATACAAATTGCGTTTCCTCATTTGTCCTCCATTTTCGAATGCGAACCGCATGCAGTGTGCGCCCCTCATAGGCGATGTGGGCCGAATTTCTGAAATGTCTTCGGAAGCTTGGCGGAGTATACACAAATTGCATTTGGGCAACCAATGATTTTTGCTTGTCAGCAGCTTGGAGTTGCGAGTAACCTCGCGTCGTGCCAAACAGGCTTAAGCTTCCGAGTGCGGTGCTTCTGGCGGCGATGACGCTGATGGGTGTCGGCGCGTCGGCGCACGACATCCCCATCGACGTGACCGCGCAGGTGATCGTAAAGCCGCTGAGCGATCACATGAATGTGCTGATCCGCGTCCCGCTGAAATCGATGCGCGACGTGGAATTTCCGGAGCGCGCTCCGGGGTATCTGGACCTCGACCATATGGATACATCGCTCCGCGAAGCTACGAATCTATGGGTCGGCAAGGACGTCGAAATTTATGAAGGCGACGACCGCCTCCCCGATCCTCAGGTCGTCGAAACGCGCGTTTCGCTCGAGTCGGACAGGTCTTTCACTTCCTATGAAGACGCGCTGGCGCATGTTACCGGGCCTCGGCTTCCGAGCAGCACGCAACTGTACTGGAACCAGGCGATGCTCGATGTCTTATTCGCCTACCCGATTCACTCGGACCAATCGCATTTTTCCATTCATCCAGGGCTTGGGCGGTTGGGCGAGCGAGTTGCCATCGTCTTGCGGTTTCTGCCGCCCAATGGCTCGGTGCGCGCCTTTGAATTTCTCGGCGATCCCGGCCTGGTCCGACTCGATCCCACTTGGCGGCAGGCTGCGTTTCGATTTGTCGAGTTGGGCTTTTTCCACATTCTGGACGGGACCGACCACTTGTTATTCCTGTTCTGTCTGGTGATCCCGTTCCGGCGCTTTCGCGCGTTGATTCCAGTCGTTACCGCATTCACGGTAGCGCATTCGATCACGCTGATCGCATCCGCTTACAATCTTGCGCCGAATGCCTTTTGGTTCCCGCCGCTGATCGAGACCCTGATTGCGATTTCCATCCTATATATGGCGCTGGAAAACATCGTGGGAGTCACCAGCGTGCAGCACCGGTGGATGGTGGCGTTCGGGTTCGGACTCGTCCACGGATTCGGTTTTTCCTTCGCGCTGCGGCAGACCATGCAGTTCGCCGGATCGCACCTGCTCACATCGCTGCTGTCCTTCAATGTTGGCGTCGAGCTTGGACAAATCCTGATGCTTGCCCTGTTCATTCCGGCTTTGGAGATGTTGTTTCGATACGTCGTCGCCGAGCGGATCGGCACAATCGTTCTCTCCGCGATGGTGGCGCATACCGCATGGCATTGGTCAGCCGACCGCGCAAACGTCTTGAGCCAATATCGGTTTCAGTTGCCGGCGCTATCGGCTGCACTGCTGGCGGTTGTGTTGCATTGGTTCATGGTAATCGTTATCGTCGCGGGATTGATTTGGCTGATATTCGTATTCCTCCGCAATCGGTTGGACGGTCGGGGCATTTTGGCGCGTCGAGACCCGCGCGAGACTCAGCCGTAACTTCATTCGAACCTTGGCCGGATTGTATTGCCCGGAGTGCTATGCTAGTGTCCTCCCAAGTGGCGCGGTTTTCGACCGGGCTGTTCGTGGATTTGGATGCATCACCATCGTAGTATCCTTAAATGTGAGGAGCGATTATGAAGCTACCTGTGAGGCTTTTCGCGTTGATCGGCGCAATTTCTCTGCTCGGCGTTGTCTGCCAAAGCGCCACGATTACCGGGACCGTGAATGGCGTGGACGGAGCGCCGTTTCAGGGCGCATTTGTCCAGGCGCAGAATACGAAGACCAAAATTACGGTGAACGTCCTCTCTGATAGCAAGGGACACTATCGCGTCGAGCAGCTCCCGGCCGGAGAATATCGCGTGCAGATCAAGGCCGTTGGCTTCACCGCCACGCCTCGCACTGGCGTAACTCTTACCGCCGACCAGAATATTTCCTTCGATTTTGCTCTGCAAAAGGGAATGGTTCACTGGAATGACATGTCTCAGTATCAGGCGACAAAACTCTGGCCTGAGGCGAAAGGCAAGAGTCTGGTGGTACGCGAATGTTTCATCTGCCACGGATTCGAAACCCGCATCGCCTCCGTGACGAGGGATCAGGATGGCTGGAAAGATCGCGTGGAGTACATGCGTACCGCCATGCACTTCAACGTCAGCCTTACGGACCAGGACGCCGACGACATCGCCACCTACCTGACCAGCTTGTACGGCCCCGAATCCGTGCTACCGAAATCGCCAGCGGATTTACCCGGATATAAGGACACCGTTCGCCCCTACAGCAGCGAAGCAATGAACATTGTATATGTCGAGTACGACATGCCCGGCCCCAGCCGCATGCCGTTCAGCGCTGCCCCCGATAAAGACGGCAACATGTGGATACCGAATTTTGGCGTCGCAAACAAAATTACCAAGCTCGATCCCAAGACTGGACAGATGCAGGATTTCTCTGCGCCCACCGTTGGCACCGCTGCGATTCATTCCACAGGGATAGCGCCGGACGGCTCAGTATGGATCACCGAGCAAGCCACCAACAGCATCGGAAGATGGGACCCCGTAACCCAGAAGATCACCGAATACCATGACAGCTACATTCCGGGGAAAGAGGGAACCGTAGCCGGGGGACAAAAACATACGCTCCGCGTCGACGCGAAAGGAAGAGTCTGGTCCAGCGGCCTCCCGCTGACCATGTTCGATCCCGAGACCGGGAAATTCACTCACTTCAGCGAAGTAACATCCGCCTACGATGTGGAGCTGGACAAGAATGGCGACACCTGGTTTACCTCGGCTGGCCCGAATAAAATTGGCAAAGTGGATGGCAAAACTCTGAAAGTCACGCAGTACGATATACCCACTCCGAAGGGTTCCCCGCGCCGCATGGCATTCGACCACGACGGCAACATCTGGGTTGGCGAGTTTATCGGCAAATTGGCCCGGTTCGATCCCAAGACGGAAACGTTTAAGGAATTCACGCTCCCGGGGCCGGAACCGAATCCCTATGCAGTGGGTGTGGATACGGACGGCTATGTCTGGTACAACTCGCACTTGATGGACGTATTGGCGCGGCTCGATCCCAAGACTGGCAAAGTGATCGAATTTCCGTTTCCACATTCGGAAATCTGCATGCGTGAATTTTTCCACGACGCGCAAGGGCGTATGTGGTACGGCACCAACCCGAATAATAAAGTCGGCTACTTTTACTTGACCGGCGGAAGCGGTACCATGGCCTCGTCCGGCAAATAGAAAACAAATCAGGAGAAAGCATGAAGTCCAATCTAAGGTTCTTCGCGCTGGTCAGCGCGATCGTTCTGCTCGGGGCGGTGTGCCAAGCCGCGACAATTACAGGAACCGTGAAAGGCGTTGACGGAGCGCCATTTCAGGGCGCATTTGTCCAGGCGCAGAACACGAAAACGAAAATTACGGTCAACGTGCTCTCTGACAGCAAGGGTCGATATCGCGTCGAGCAACTTGGCGCCGGCGATTATCGCATCACGATCAGGGCCGTCGGTTACACCGCAGCGCCCCAAACGGGAGTGAGCCTCACAGCGGACCAGAACGCTTCCTACGATTTTGCGCTGCAAAAGGGGATGGTTCGCTGGAACGATCTTTCGCAATACCAGGCGATCAAACTCTGGCCCGCGTCGAAATCGAAGGACATCATCGCCGACCAGTGTTTCATTTGCCACGGATTCGAAACGCGCATCGCGTCGGTTGCCAGGGACAAGGATGGCTGGCGCGACCGCGTGGATTACATGCGCACCGCCATGCACTTCAACGTAAATCGCCTCAGCGATCAGGATGCGGACGACCTTGCCGGTTATCTGGCCAGTCTGTATGGACCGGATTCCGTGCTGCCAAAATCTCCTGTGGACATGCCGGGATATAAGGAAACCGTTCGCCCGTTCAGCAGCGACGCGATGAATATCGTGTACGTTGAATATGACATGCCGGGACCGAGCCGCATGCCATTCAGCGCCGCTCCGGATAAAGACGGCAACATGTGGATTCCGAATTTTGGCGCCGCGAATAAGATTACCAAGCTCGATCCCAAGACCGGGCAGATGCAGGATTTTTCTTCGCCGACCATAGGCACAGCCGCGATCCATTCTACGGGCATGGCGCCTGACGGTTCGGTATGGATTACCGAGCAGGGCGTAAACAGAATCGGAAGATTCGATCCCGTGACGCAGAAAATTACCGAATACCAGGATCCGTATACTCCCGGAAAAGAGGGAACCGTAGCCGGCGGACAAAAACACACTCTGCGCGTCGACGCGAAGGGAAGGGTATGGTCCAGCGGCGTGCCGCTGACCATGTTCGACCCGGAGACCGGGAAATTCACTCACTTCGAGGAAATGAGAAATACCTATGACGTGGAAGTGGACAGCAACCAGGACGTCTGGTTTACCGCCCAAAACCTGAATGTGATCGGCAAAGTGGACGGAAAAACGCTGAAAGTTTCGACGTGGAAAATTCCCACGGCCGATTCATCGCCCCGCCGCATGGCCTTCGATCGTGACGGCAACATCTGGGTGGGAGAGTTTTCCGGAAAGCTGGCTCATTTCGATCGCAAGACGGAAACGTTCAAGGAGTACACGCTGCCTGGACCGGAACCCAATCCGTACGCAGTGGGCGTGGATGCAGACGGCTACGTCTGGTACAACTCGCACTTGATGGACGTGCTGGCGCGGCTCGATCCCAAGACCGGCAAAGTGATCGAATTTCCGTTTCCACATTCGGAAATCTGCATGCGTGAATTTTTCCACGATGCGCAGGGACGGATGTGGTACGGCACCAACCCGAATAACAAAGTCGGCTACTTTTACCTGACCGGCGCGCAAGCGTCCAGCAAGTAGAAGATGAAATATTGGAACGAAGCAACTGGCCCAGGCTGCGAGCCTGGGCCAATTGCGTATATGCTGCCTTCATCCTAACAGGCTGCTGAAAAAGTCGATTGTGGGGAAGGTTTTTGTAGCACAGCCTGCAAAAGAGGATATGCATCATCTATGAAAACACTTCCCGCGACAGACGTCGTAATCATCGGTGGCGGCTGGACCGGCCTGCTCATGGCCAAGGAACTGGGAGCGCGCACGTCGCTCTCAATCGTGGTGCTGGAGCGAGGCGGCCCGCGCAAGCCGGGCGAGTACATGGACGGGATGGACGAACTCGATTACTCCCACCGCATGCACATGATGCAGGACCCTTCGCAGGAAACGGTGACCCTCCGCCACGATTCGAACAAGACAGCTCTCCCCATACGGCAGTTCGGAGCATTTCTTCCCGGCACCGGCGTCGGCGGCACCGGCGAGCACTGGGGCGCGCTGTGCCCGCGTATCCAGCCCGAGTGCTTCGAGCTCTATTCGAAAACAGTCGAAAAATACGGCGCGAAAAAGTTCCCCGAAGACCACGCCATTCAGGATTGGGGCGTCACCTACGACGAACTAGAACCGTACTTCACGCGCGCCGAAAAAATGATGGGCGTTTCCGGCAAGGCTGGAAATATAAAAGGCAATAAAATCGAAGGCGGAAATATTTTTGAGGGATGGCGGAGCGAAGAGTATCCGAATCCGCCGCTCAAACTGCCATATTATGGGTCGTTGTTTGGCCCCGCCGCAAAATCCCTCGGCTACCATCCATATCCAAATCCGGTCGCAATCCTTAGCCAGGCCTACAAGAATCCCGACGGCATCTCGCGCCCGGCATGCGCCTTCTGCGGATTCTGCGTGCGCCACGGCTGCATGATTGGCGCGAAGTCGCAGCCAACCAACACGCTGCTGCCGATCATTCGAAAACAGAAAAATGTCTCCATCCGGACAGGAGCGCGCGTCCGCCGCATTGCTCATGATTCCGCGCCATCCGGCGCAAGGGCGCGCGGAGTAAATTACATCGACGCCGCCGGCGAAGAGGTCTTTCAGCCAGCGAATCTGGTATTTCTGGCCAGCTGGACGTTAAGCAATAACCGGCTACTGCTGCTTTCCGGAATTGGAACTCCGTACGACCCCGCGACGGGCCAGGGAACCTTGGGAAAAAATCTCACCCATCAGGTACCGGTTGGCGTGGGAATGTTTTTTGAGAAACCGCTGAACCGGTTCATGGGCGCGGCCAGCGCGGGCCTGTCCATCGGTGATTTCGAAGGCGACGTGATCGACAATTCCAACTTGCCATTTTTGCGTGGCGGCGCTTTGACCGCAACCAGAGGCGGCGCACAACCCATTTCCTCGTTTGGCGGCTTGCCGCGCCAGTTCAAATCCCGCTGGGGCGCGGAATGGAAAAAGGCCTCCATGGATTTTTACGACCGCGCGGCCGGCATTCAGGGCTCCGGCGAGCACATCCCGTACCGGAGCAATTACATCGATCTGGACCCCACATACAAGGACAGCGCGGGCGAACCGCTGCTGCGCCTGACGATCAACTGGAGAGATAACGACCGCAGGCTGGCCGAATACCTGACCGCGAAAGCCGTCGAAGTAGCGCGCGCTTTGGGCGTGAAGGAAATCAATCCGTCGCAGGGTTTAGGGGACTACAACGTCACTCGCTACTCAACCACACATTTGCAAGGCGGCACGATCATGGCGTCCTCTCCCGATCGAGGCGTCGTAAATCCGTACTTGCAGCACTGGCAGGTGCCGAATCTCTTCGTCCTCGGCGGATCCACGTTCCCGAATCAGGCCTCCGCAAATCCCACCCCCGGAATTCTGGCGTTTACCTACCGCGCTGCCGACGCCATCGTAGATCGCTATTTGAAGAAGCCGGGACTGCTCGCGTAACGCCCGCCCGCGCTGCGATTGACTCTAATTTCGCATCCGAATAGACTTTCATTGAGACAGTCAAAAAGTTTGCCGAACGGTGAGGCATGAGACAGAAATTCTATGCACTATCCATTGCACTGATCGCTCTCTTGATCGTTGCGGCGCCGCTACCCGCCCACCACGGATACGCCGCATATGACATGACGACCAAACTCACGATTAAGGGCACGGTGACGAACTTTTTGCTGGCGAATCCTCACTCCCAAATCGCTCTGGACGTAAAGAATTCCGCCGGCAACCTCGAACATTGGATCATCGAAGACTCAAACACTGTGCGCGGCATGAGAGCTGGAGGCTGGAACTTCGATTCTCTCAAGCCCGGCGATGAAGTCACGATTAATTACTACCCGGCCAAGAGCGGTGCGCATGCGGGGCTGATCATTGATTTGACATTTCCCGACGGAAGGGTGCTACCTCTAAAAGGTTCGGGGGAGAGAGTCGAGTAGGTTACGGGCAAGATGATGGAGCGCGGAATTATGACCGCTACTAGAGTTGCCCCCGTAAGTCACCCCCTAATCGAGGATTTGTGCGCTTCTCAACATGAATGTGATGTGGCGGTGTTGGGGAATCTTGTTTCATAGGAAATGGGAATGAGGGTTTCAAGTCCGTCAATCGTTAGACAATTCTTTACATTTCCTCAACCACATTCGTTGTATCATCGCTAAAAGTTGGTGCCATTTTCCGTGAGGCTGAGTTGCATCTATCTCCTGATCGGGGTCCCCTGGTTGTTAGTTTTGGCTTGTGCGTATGAGGCGCTCATGTGCGGCTTGAGTTGTCACGGTTGTTCGAAGCTTTCAAGTGACGAGACAGCTTCGCAATCAAGACCCTCCCATTCCGACACGACTTGGCGCTGGCCTCTTTCCTTTTGTTCTCATTATTGTGGTTGTGAACCCGGGATTGTCGCCGCCTAGTGCAACGGACGCGCATTCTTAAGTTCCCTAATTTGGAACTGCGATCTTAACCAATCGCTGAAGTGGAATCGGATGGAGGCGATCGAAATATCTAGGGTGATAGGATGGAACTAACAAGTCAGTGTTCTATACAGGGTTGCGACCAACCGGCCGTAATCGATGTTGGATCGCGTCGTGTTTGCGTTGCGCATTTTGTTGCCAACTCTTACGAGAAACTCGAAAAACTGAGTCACAGCACGCACACGTGGTCCGTAGGGGGAGAGGCTTGGGAATCTGCGCGTAACTTTGTGCGCGAGTGTGTTCAGTCCGCCACCAGCTTTTCTCAAAAGAACACTGCCATTTCTAATCTCGAACGCGCTCGACTCGTGGACATCGCCACCTGGGCCACCGAACTGGGACGACGTTTGCGACGAAGTCCACGAAATACTTTGGCTAACACCATCCGCTTGATCTCGGAAAGGCCGGGCAACTGCTGGGAGGAAGAAACCTACACGCTAGACATCAGCCTTCACGGCGCCCGGACCAAGTGCCGCCACACGGTCAAAAAGGAAGATATCCTGAAGGTTCTCCATCTTGACACTTTAGAGCAGGTGGAAGCGCGTGTCATTTGGCAACGTTCTACAACATCGGGCGCTCAAGAGATCGGCATCGAATTTCTCCACGAGGGAGGCAATCTAAATCAATGACCCGGCAAGAAAGACGTGCTAGTCCGCGATTTCCGGCCAAACCGGGCAGTCACGTTATTTACGTTGAAGGTAGCGGAGGAATCCGGGACCTGAGCCTGGAGGGCGTATTCGTCCTGGACTCGGAACCCCTTTCCGTCGATACGACACTGAGGTTCTCTCTACGGCTTGGAAGTAAAATCATCGAGCTTCAGGGGATTGTGCGGCGTTCCGTGCCGAATGAAGGCATGGCGATTCAATTTACTGAGATATCTCTTGAGGCGAAAAGGCATCTTCGGTTGTACATCGCAAGTCTGTAGTAAATTCGCCCGCAGTGCTGATCCTCAATTCTACGTTTCCCGACAATTGCACATTACCTCAAAAAGGTCGGCGAGAAAGAGTTAATTGATTGTGTCGATCGTTTGAGGATTTGTACGGTTTAACCGCGGCCCGGTCGCCTTTCTTGCGAACTTTGCATTCCCGCTAACCGATCCCATCGTTGCCCCGCAAATATTATTTCGATTTTCCCATTTGCACCCTGTCGAGCCATTTAAGTGCTGACGGACGTGCTGCACTAAACGCTAGCGATGGTAATAATCGTCGGTCATCTCACAAACCAGATGGAAATAACGGGCGGCGGCCATGCGCTGATTTTATCCGGGGCGCGCGTTCCGGCTCCCCCCCTCCGCCGGGCCGCGCGCCCCAAATACAAATCCAACTTCTTCACCCGCCTCTCATACATACATTTCAACCTCGCCAGGGGGATACGATGTGCGTAGGCTCTCCCACTGAACAAATTGGTTTGACATTTAAAATCTCTTCGCGTAAAGTCCTCGTGTCTATGAATCTCGATGTCCAGAAGGCCGCGCAGGGTTTCACATGTTGTCCCTGCTGTACGTGTGTGTCTTCTGGCGCCGGGAGGCTAAAGCTCTAGATATCGGATCATAAACCGAGCAATTCTAGAATCCCACCGCCAGATTGTATCTGGCGGTGGGATTTTTCTTTTTAGGCCTCATTTTTGAGAAACGGTAGTCGCGGACGGTGAAAAACGTGAGTACACAACCGGAAAGAAACACAGTGCAACGGTTCGAGGCGCGGAATCTGACAAGCTCTCCGGTCGTGCAGGAATCGGATAAAGACTTGTCCCTTGCCGAACGGGAGCTCTTGCAGGAGGTTCTGCGCGCCCTCCGCGTCATTCGCTATGGCTCGGTGGTTCCCACGGTCCATGACGGGAACGTCGTGGAGATCCAAAAGATCGAACGAATCCGCAAGGGTTCGGGGAAACAAACGTAACAGGAATTTTGAGTGCAAAATCGGCCCACCCCTTCAGGGGAGGCTGCCCAAAGGGGTTGTGGCCACGCCGACCAGTCAACTGGAGGGTTGGCCGAAAAAATTTCGGAGGAGAGAAATTCTAATGACTGGAATCAAAAGCATCAGTGGAATCTGGAAGACAATCGCAGGATTATTCTTATTGCTTCTCTTAACCACGCCCGGCTCAGCCTGGGCGCAGGGAGAAGCTTCGATCAGCGGTGTCGTCACCGACCCAACCGGCGCCATCATCGCAGGCGCAACCGTAAAAGTACGAAATTCCGAAACTGGAGTGACCCGCACGCTGGTCAGCGATTCCTCCGGCCGCTATGAAGCCTCGTTGCTGTCCGTCGGGAAATATGAATTGACCGCCGAACAGACCGGCTTCCGCACCGAAAGCCGAACCGGAATCACACTGGTTCTCGGGCAACACGCCACGCTGGACGTCACGCTCTCCGTCGGGGGGGTACAACAATCCGTCGACGTAGAAGGAACGGCTCTCGATCTGGCCGTAACCACCGCGGATTTCTCGGGTCTGGTCGGCGAGACGCAGGTCAAGAACCTGCCGCTGAACGGTCGCAGCTACGACCAATTGCTCACGCTGAATCCCGGCGTAGTGAACTACACCTCGCAGCGCTCCGGCGGAATCGGCACATCCAACTCTGTCGTCGGCAACATGTTCTCCGCTTCGGGACGCCGCCCGCAGGAAAATCTCTATATTCTCAACGGCGTGGAATTCACCAGCGCGTCGGAAGTGAACAACACCCCCGGCGGCACCAGCGGCCAGTTGCTCGGCGTGGACGCAGTTCGCGAATTTGCAATCGTGAAGGACGCCTACGGCGCGGAATACGGCAAACGTCCCGGCGCTCAGGTGAACATCGTCACATCCTCCGGCACCAACCAACTTCACGGCAACGCCTACGAGTACCTGCGCAACAGCGCGCTCGACGCACGAAACCCCTTCGATCAGGCGCAAATTCCCAATTTTGAGCGCAACGTGTTCGGCGGCTCCCTCGGTGGCCCGATCAAGAAGGACAAAACATTCTTGTTCGGCAATTACGAAGGCTTCCGTCAGGTTCTCGGCCTAAGCGACGTCACACTCGTGCCCGATGCGACTTCGCGAGCCGCTGCGGTCGCCAGCGTCCAGCCGCTGCTGAATTTGTGGCCCATCGCCAACGGCCCTGAACTGCTGACCTCCACAGGCGGACAAAGCGGAATCGCCGAAGCCTTTAGCAGCCCACAGCAGCATATCCGCGAGGATTTCGGCACCGCGCGAATCGATCAGATTTTCTCGGACAAGGATTCGCTCGCCGGCGTTTACACCGTGGACGACAGCCAATCCCATTCGCCGACAACCAATCCCTACAGCACCGTCGATGTTTTCCTGCGCGAGCAAGTGGCCAGCCTGAACGAAACTCACATCTTCTCTCCCAACGTTCTCAACAAAGCCACAATCGGTTTTTCCCGCGGCGCATTCCATTTCAATAGCGGAGTCACCGGCCCGGCCACTTCGGTGCCCACGGCGTGGATCGATACGACGGGAGTAGCAGTACCCGGCGCAGTCGTAGTCGGCGGAGGCACCACTCTAAACGGCGCTTCGCAGATCACCAACGGCGGCACCAATGCCGGCAGCAACCTAAATGTCGTCCGCAATCTCTTCACGGCCACCGATCAGGTCAGCATCACCCACGGCAAGCATCTGTTCAATTTCGGCGTGTGGTTTGAGCGCCTGCAATCCAACGACAGTCTGGTGCAGGATCAATACGGACAGATATCGTTCAGCAGCCTGCAAACTTTCCTGGCGGGTACAGTGAGCACCTATACATCACTCGGACCGCCGTCCTCGACGTTCACGCCGTCCTACACCGGCCTCGTCACGCCGTTGTCGTGGCGCTCGCTGGAAGGCGCTTTCTTTGCAGAGGACGCAATCAAGCTCACACCGAGCCTCGAACTTAACCTCGGTTTCCGAGCTGAATTCACCAACGGCTGGAACGAAGCCTACGGCAGAGCCTCCAACTATGCGTTCGATGCCACTGGATTGCTTCAGACACAACCGGTCGTCGGCAACTCCGCTTTTTCCAAAAACAATGCCAAATTGCTTCCTGCGCCGCGCGTGGGAATTGCGTGGTCGCCATTCGGCTGGAAGAAAACCGTGATTCGCGCGGGTGCAGGTTTGTATTACGCGCTGATCGACAACCTCAGCTATCGCCTGGACCAGAATGGTCCCTATAACACCGTGGACGCCGCCAAAGCCGCCGTTCCCCTTGCCACAATTCTCGCCGGCGGCACCGGTCCTGTTACCGGACAAAAAGTCATTCCCAGCGGCGTGCAGCCAGACCTCAAGACGCCGACCGTAATTTCCTACGACTTCAAAATCCAGCAGCAGATTTTCTCAAACACGACTCTTAGCGTAGGTTACGTTGGCTCGCACGGCTATCACGAAATGCTTTCGATCGACGCCAACGTGCCCAGCAACGTCGTGATCTGCCCCGCGTCGCCTTGCCCTGCAAGCTACCCCGCAGGCTTGTATTTTTATTACACCAGCACGGCCGCCCCACTCACCGGGACTCCCGCTCTGGCCAATCCCGCAGTCGCGAACACCACGCACTGGTTCTCACAGGGCGTCAGTTCCTATAACGGCCTCGAAGTGGACGTGAATCACAACTTCAGCCATGGCCTGCAATTCCGTGGCGTCTATACATTCTCAAAAGCGCTCGACGACGGCGATAGCATGAACACCAGCGTCGCGACCAACTCCCCGGCGTTCGCTTCGAACCCGCTGAACCCCCTCCAGGCCGATTACGGCCGAGCTTCGTTCGACATTCGGCATGCGGCAACCATCAACGCAACCTACGACTTGCCGTTCGGGCATAAGAACGCCGCCGGCGACAACTCATGGTTGAATGCGATGATCGGAAACTGGCAAGTCAGCGGCATCGAGACCCTGCTCTCCGGTCTGCCGTTCACACCGCAGCTTTCCTACAATCCATCGAACGACGGCGACACGCGCAATCCGGTTCGCCCGTCGCTAAATCCAAATTTTACAGGGTCCATCATCCAGGGCGGCACGGGCCAGTATTTCAATCCGAACGCCTTCATCGCGCCGCTCGCCAACACCTATGGCAACGCGCCGCGCAACTTCCTGCAAGGACCCGGAATTGCCGAAACCGATCTCTCCTTTGCAAAAAAGTTCCTGCTCACGGAGAAATTCAACCTCCAATTCAAAGCCGAGTTCTTCAACCTTTTCAATCGAACCAATCTGAACAACCCGAACCCGGTCGCCTTCACCTCGGCCACCTCCGGTCCGTCGCCGACGGCAGGCGTCATCACTTCAACCTCCACCAGTTCAAGGCAGGTTCAATTTGGATTGAAGCTGCTGTGGTAGGAAAAACCAGCTGACTTTCCCTTAGGCCGGAAACCCGGCATCGCCGTCCATTCCGGAACTGCGATGCCGGGGTCAGTCTAATAGATTGCTTTCGTCAGAGGCGCGGTCGCCAAGTGGTAAGGCAAAGGTCTGCAAAACCTTTATCGGCGGTTCGATTCCGCCCCGTGCCTCCAAACATCCGCCACCATCCCCTGCAATGGATTTTTGAGCCTTTCGAAACCGAGCCTTTCTTTTTCCAAGAGGCGATGTTCGGCTGCCAGGGAGGCTGCTACTTATTTGGAAAGTTGGTTCTGGTCTTGGCCGCCAATGAAGAACCCTGAAACGGCCTTCTGGTTTGCACATCTCGCGAATTTCATTCCGCGCTCATCGACGAATACCACACCTTGCAACGTCATACGGTCCTAAGCAAATGGCTCAATTTGCCGCAAGCCAGCAAACGCGTCTTCAACTGCTCGATTTGAGTACCCAGTCGTACCCCAAAATTACTTGACGCGATAACGGAACGCTGGTTAATGTACCGTCCATGGAATTTGTTTCGGCTATGACACGTTGTTGTCCGCCTCCACAGACCGCTGGTTGAGCAGAGGCGAGCGAAATCGATTGAATTCATAGCCGCCAAAACTTTCGTAGGAATTGCGAAGGGCTCGCTCACCGGATGATCTGGTAAGCGGGCCTTTTCTTTTCGAGCGGTACCCTTCCTAGGATCCCCTCAAGTAGAGAAATGCGGTTAAGTCCACCGGCTTGATTGGCAAAGCTCTGCTTTTGGATTACGGCAAGCTCCAGGTGCGGGCAATGCGAATCTGCGCATGTATCAGGACTCCATCGGAATCAGCTTTGGCTGGGACAAAAACAGAAAGTAGCGCCCGGAAAGGAGTGTCGAATTGCTGGCTGAACAGTTAAAGCTTGGAGCATGCGTGTTGCAGCGTGTCGAGAGCACGCCGCTGCTCTGCATGGATCGAGTCGGGCGCGAATATCCCGACGTCGGATTCTACGGCAAGGCGGAATGGAGCAATCCCGGCGGTTCGGTAAAAGGATCTCGCCGCGCTAAACTTCCAACGTTCGAATTAATGCATCCTTACTCATACGATAACTCTCCCATCAAGCCGCCGATTTTCCCGAATTTACTTTTTCTTCGCTTGGACCAGTACTCGGGGAGGACTTCTACAAAGCCCGATGATGCTGGTCCAAGCGTTCCCGGTCACATCAATTTAACTTGCGCCGACTGCCGTACCCGTCAGGCTGCCGGTGGCCATCGGTAAAGCTACGGTCCTACGACAGGGGTGCGGAAAGCGACTATCTGAATAATCCACGGCCCAGCTGGAGTGAGGGTCGCCGTGGTGGCACTGTAACTCCCGATGGCGTTCACCGTTCTGTCTTCCACGAGGTCCGCATCGGGCGCCGTGAGCATGCGGGTCGTGAAGCCAGTGCCTGGGCCGGGGGTAGCGGTGCCCACTATGTTGGCGGCGAAGAGTAGATCAGTCGGGTTGGTCGTAGTCACCGTAGGTGAGGTGTCGGTGGCGGTCGCGCCGCTGGCTGCTGCGCCTACATCCACGGGGTTATTCAAGTCCGCACCACTGTATTCCAGAATTCGAATGTCAGCAGATTCCGCAGCCGTCGAGAACGTCACCGTGACGATGTTGGCTCCGGCAGCTGCCGCCTTGATATTCGAGGCGTAGAAAATGGACTGTGACAAATATGGATCCAAGATTGTTGGGCCAACCGCAAGCTTGTACACGTTGCCGCTGTTGTCTACGATGGAAGTAACGGTAGCGGTGTCGTCGTTCCAGCCGACAACGACCACGTTGAGATCGCCAACCGCCTGCGCCGCAGTGTACGGAACGCTTACCGTGGCCTGGGATGATTGCGGCGTCGCGTAATTCCCCTGCACAAAGGTGATCGGCAGCGCAACGGCCGTGCTTATTGTGCCCGCGGCTGTATTCGAGTATGGACTCAAATTACTCGCCGCATCAGTGGCGCGAACGCGATAGGTGTAAGTCGTTCCGGCCAGTAACCCCGTATTGTCATAGCTGGCGGTGGCCGAAGTGGCGACTTGCGCGAAGTTCGTACAGCCCGAGCCCTGGCAACTTTCGATCAGGTATTGGGTAATCGTCCCACCCGTCTCGATCGCCGCAGTCCAGGCAAGGTTGATCTGGGTATTACTAGCGACTGTGGCCGTCAGATTCGATGGATCTGTGAATGTCGGCGCCGTCGTTGTCGCTGAGGCAGTGTTGGAATACGAACTGAGGTTGTTGGAAACGTCGGTGGCGCGAACGCGGTAGCTGTAACTGGTCGAGCCTGTCAAACCGGTGTTGTTGAGCGTCACCGTCGTTGAAGTTGTTACCTGCACGAAGCTGGTGCAGGCGGCCCCGGCGCAGCGCTCAATCAAATAATTGGAGATGGTTCCACCGGTCTCCGTCGCAGCTGTCCAGGAAAGATTGATCTGTGCCGGACCGGAATCCGTGGCCGTCAGGTTCGAAGGGGTCGTGAACGTCGGCGCCGCCGTTGTGGCTGAGGCGGTATTGGAATACCCGCTGAGATTGTTCGAAGCGTCGGTAGCGCGGACGCGGTAGCTATAGCTGGTTGAACCGGTTAGACCGGTATCGCTGTATGTGATGGCCGTCGAGGTTGCTACCTGCACGAAACTGGTACAGGCGGCACCTGCGCAGCGTTCAATCAAGTAGTTGGTGACGGTTCCACCGGGTTCCGCCGCCGCTGTCCAGGAAAGATTGACCTGCGTGTTGCCAGCGGCTGTGCCCGTCAGGTTCGACGGAGCCGTAAAGCTCACCGCCGTCGTGGTCGCTGAGGTCGCATTGGAATACGAACTCAGGTTGTTGGAAACGTCGGTGGCGCGGACGCGGTAGCTGTAACTGGTCGAAGCGGTCAGACCGGTGTCGTTGTACGTGATCGTTGCTGAGGTCGCTACCTGCACGAAGGTGGTGCAGGCCGCCCCTGCGCAACGCTCAATCAAGTAGTTGGTGATGGTTCCACCCGTCTCGGTCGCTGCCGTCCATGCAAGATTGATCTGGCTGTTGCTAGCGACTGTGGCCGTCAGATTCGAGGGGGCCGTGAAGGTCGGCACTGCGGTTGTAGCCGAGGCGGTGTTGGAATACGGACCGAGGTCGTTCGAAGCATCGGTAGCGCGGACGCGGTAGCTGTAACTGGTCGAGCCGGTAAGTCCAGTGTCGTTGTACGTGGTCGTCGCCGAGGTCGCTACCTGCACGAACGTAGTGCAAGCCGCCCCTGCGCAACGCTCAATCAAATAATTGGAGATGGTTCCACCGGTCTCCGTGGCGGCTTTCCAGGAAAGATTGATCTGTGTCGGGCCAGAAGCCTTGGCTGTCAGGGTAGAAGGCGCGGTGATGGTAACGGTTGTCGTCGTGGCTGAGGCAGTATTGGAATACGGACCGAGATTATTGGAAGCGTCGGTGGCGCGGACGCGGTAGCTGTAACTGGTCGCAGCGGTCAGACCGGTGTTGTTATACGTAGTCGTGGTCGAGGTTGCTACCTGCACGAAAGTGGTGCAGGCCGCCCCTGAGCACCGCTCAATCAAGTAGTTGGTGATGGTTCCACCGGTCTCCGTGGCGGCTTTCCAGGAGAGATTGATCTGTGTCCCGCCAGAAGCCTTGGCTGTCAGGGTAGAAGGCGCGGTGATGGTGACGGTTGCCGTCGTGGCTGAGGCAGTATTGGAATACGGACCGAGATCATTGGAAGCGTCGGTGGCGCGGACGCGGTAGCTGTAACTGGTCGCAGCGGTCAGACCGGTGTTGTTATACGTGATCGTTGCTGAGGTCGCTACCTGCACGAAGGTGGTGCAGGCCGCCCCTGAGCACCGCTCAATCAAGTAGTTGGTGATGGTTCCACCAGTCTCGGTCGCGGCTGTCCAGGAAAGATTGATCTGGGTGCTGCTAGCGGCTGCGGCCGTCAGGTTGGACGGAGCCGTGAACGTCGGCGCCGCCGTTGTGGCTGAGGCGGTATTGGAATACCCGCTGAGATTGTTCGAAGCGTCGGTAGCGCGGACGCGGTAGCTGTAACTAGTCGAGCCGGTAAGTCCAGTGTCGTTGTACGTGGTCGTCGCCGAGGTTGCTACCTGCACGAAACTGGTACAGGCGGCCCCTGCGCAACGCTCAATCAAGTAATTGGAGATGGTTCCACCAGTCTCCGTGCCGGCTGTCCAGGAGAGATTGACCTGCGTGTTGCCAGCGGCTGTGCCCGTCAGGTTCGACGGAGCCGTAAAGCTCACCGCCGTCGTGGTCGCTGAGGTCGCATTGGAATACGAACTCAGGTTGTTGGAAACGTCGGTGGCGC